>Ga0115005_10001139_pt1 | contig 20876 bp, 15 predicted proteins | sample ArcOceMetagenome_FD_87163 | JGI IMG/M metagenome (GOLD analysis project Ga0115005, IMG submission 87163) | Marine eukaryotic phytoplankton communities from Arctic Ocean - Arctic Ocean - Greenland ARC118M Metagenome | ecosystem: Environmental > Aquatic > Marine > Oceanic | place: Arctic Ocean... | reverse complement strand
CGTCGGCTTTCATAACCGATAAATCGAATCCACCGCAAAATTTACCTTCACCCCCATGAAGCACAACTGCCTTTGCATTTTTCTCGGCTTCATCAAGCGCGTCGTTGAACTGTTGGATAAGTGTAAAGCCCACGGCGTTAACTTTTCCGTCGTCAAAGGTGATCACTGCAATATCGTTATTAATAGCTAAATTAAACGCCATGGTATGTCCTGTAACTTTCAAGGTAGGGATAAATGTACGTTACACTTTTTTAAGCGCAACTTTCTAACAGTGATTGTAGGTAATTGATATCTATTATGATAGTGCTTTATGTATCATCTTCGAGTTACGTGCCCTGATTATCGGAGATTATTCGGGGAAGTTCTGCAATAAGCTTCTTTTTATATCGGCGCTGCCTGCGACGTGCCTTTGCATTATTAGCTCGCCAGGAAGCGCGCTTATCTTGCACAACATCCTCTAAGTCTTGCGCATCTTCAATTCTACTTGCATCAAAAAGAGAAGTTCTTCTTGGCATATCAAAAATCCAAACGGTATTGCTTTTTCCGCCAAAGTTTAGAGCGTTCGTTTAGCGTGTGAAGTGATACACTTTCACAAGCTATGCGCTTAGCAAGCTGCGCCGCAGCAATTGCATGTTCCTCTGATAGGTTTTGATAAGCGGGGGAGGGAATAACGTCGTACCACGCGCACCCGCAAACATTATCCAAAATGACCCGCATGAAGCAGTGGTCATTGTGTATTGGCCAGGTATTTTTCTTAGTAGCCGCAATAGAAGGCAACACATTTTTTGCGTAATGCAAAAACTGATTGAGGCTTTCCTCATGTTCTGTAGATTCAAAAGGCCTGTGGCTTGTTTTCATAGCGTTTGAGAGTAGGTTCTGTAAAACACCGTCTAATTAAAAAGTGTGTCGTTTGCGGCTCTAGTTAAAAGAGTCGGTAAAATATACCGTTAGCTTTATTAAGAGTTTACACGACAACGGAGAATTTCAGCGTTACACTAATTTTAGTTTTTTGGTTTCAGAGCTATTTGCTCTTTTTTACTACATGGTTGTTTAATGCGCCCTCATTTGAAAATACTCGTTATAGAAGATGCTGTTGACCTGCTCGAACAAATTACCTCAAGCATAGGTAATACTATCAACTACTTTGATAGGAGCGATGTTGAAATAAGTTTGTTAGAGGCAAGCTCAGTAGCAAAGGCGCTGCAGCTTGTTCGTGAAGACGGTGATATTCAGGCGGTAGTTTTTAGTTGGGATGTAGTCGCAAGAGTCAGTGAACTTTCAGAAACTAGCCAACTCAACCTTGCCACGCAAGGAAGTCAGGAATCTGAAGGTAGTAAGGCAAACGATACGGTTGATGGTCAGAAACCAGGTGAAGATCTGCAATCAAGCACTGGCGCTACCGTTGAAAATAACGCCAAAGTCATTGATGCTATCAAACGTATTAGACCAGAACTGCCCGTTTATGTATTAGGCGATGCGGTTAAGGGCTTGGATATCGTAAACCAAGCTAACGGTATTGAGTCGTTCTTCTATCGCAACGATATAATTTCAGATCCGGAATCAATCCTCGGTTACATCATTAACGATTTTGATGACAGAAACGAGACACCATTTTGGACAGAATACAAAGATTACGTTGTAGAAGCGAATGATTCGTGGCACACACCAGGACATAGCGGCGGTGCAAGCTTCAGAAATTCACCTTATATCAGCGACTTTTACCGCTTCTTCGGACGCAATGTATTCGTAAGCGATTTATCGGTAAGCGTTGATTCTTTGGGGTCGTTATCTGATGGCACTCATGCTATCGGCAAGGCGCAAGCCGCTGTCGCGAATACATTTGAAGTACGGCATTCTTATTTCGTAACGAACGGTTCGTCTACCTCTAACAAGATTATTCTGCAAACGCTGTTACGTGAGGGCGACAAAGTCATTGCCGATAGAAATTGCCATAAATCAGTGCACTACGGCATTATTCAAGCGCGCGCCATGCCGGTTTATTTAGATAGTGTGTTCAACCCTGAATATGGAATTTTCTCACCGCCTAAAATGTCACAAATTAAGGCGTTAATTGAAGAGAATACCGACGCTAAGCTAATCGTGCTGACCGGTTGTACTTATGACGGCTTGCTAACCGATTTGAAGCAAGTGGTTAAACTTGCCCATGAACATGATATCAAAGTCTTCATTGACGAAGCCTGGTTTGCCTACTCGCTATTTCATCCTGCGCTACGAAACTACTCAGCAATTGCCGCTGGCGCAGACTATATTACGCATTCCGCTCACAAGGTGGTGTCGGCGTTTTCTCAAGCATCGTTTATCCACGTTAACGATCCTGATTTTGACAAGGACTTCTTTAAAGAAGTGTTTGCAATTCACACCAGTACGTCGCCTAAATATCAGTTAATTGCGTCTCTTGATGTGTGTCGTCAGCAGCTGGAAATGGAAGGCTACAAAATACTCAATGAGTTATTAAGTAATGTAGCCGAACTTAAATCCCAAATGGCTAAGTTCAAGCGCCTGAAAGTATTGTCACCGGACGACTTCGCAAAAATGTTTTCTCATTTTGAAAGTGACAATATAGGACACGACCCGCTTAAAATACTTATCGATGTGTCTGCGCTTGAGTATTCAAATCAAGAAATACATCGATTCCTGATGGATGAGGTCGGGTTAGAGATAGAGAAGTTTACTCATAGCACGATTCTAGTTTTGCTCACGCTCGGCGGAATGCGCTCTAAAATCGTTAGACTATATAACGCTTTAAAGCGTTTGGACGATGGTGCAGTTAATTTAAGTAAGCGCAAAAATAAAAGCCCGCTGCCAGCAGATATTCCACCCATTCAGTTAGATGATCTACCATCAAAAGCGTTTTTTAGTAAACGCGAGGCTATTGCATGGCAGAACAGTATCGGCCGCACGGCAGCTGGCTTAATTACACCTTACCCGCCGGGTATTCCACTTATTGTTCCAGGGCAGAAAGTAGAGCAAGCGCACATTGACTACCTTCAGGCACTGGCAAGCCAGAAGCTTACCGTGCAAGGAATTTATGACGGTGAAATTTATGTTGTTGATGAAAGTTGACCGCCATGCTCTAGCGGCAAGATGCAATGTCATCTTGCCTTTTCTTTCACTTACCTTACACTTGCGCCGAAAGTTATAAAAAGGCGATGCAAATGAAACTAAGTGACGTGAAAAAGCTTCATCAAAAGAAATTTAGAACGCAGTTTGGATTTTATTTAGTTGAAGGGGAGCACTTAGTTCTAGAGTTAATTAACGTTGCTCGAAACAAGGCGCAAAGTACAGGCAATATCACGCTTTATATCACGGCTGAGTATGAGCCGTGGGTGAAAGAATACGTAATTCCATCTAATGTTCAGATGAACGTTGAAACGGTATCGTCGCAACAAATGCAGCAACTAAGCGATACGAAGTCACCACAAGGTATTATTGCTCGTGTTCCGCTTCCCAACGCTACGTTAAGTAAAGAGCAGTCAACAACTAGCAATAATGCGCACAGTTTCAGCACCGAAAAGTACATCTACCTTTATGAGGTTCAAGACCCAGGCAATTTAGGCACTATACTAAGGACCCTGGCGTGGTTTGGTAATTTCACGTTACTGCTTAGCCCAAACAGCGTAGACCCATACAATTCTAAAGTCGTGCGCTCCAGCATGGGTGCTATTTTCCACGTCAAAATGGAATTAAATGTACCGCTTGAAAGTTTGGCAGAACGGTTTGAACGCTTCGCTTTTTTAGACATGGATGGTAGAAATATCACCTCAGAGACCTTCGGCAATTATCAGTGCTATCTTTTTGGCAACGAAGCTCGTGGAGTGCCGTCGAATGCGCTTTCAGCGCTTAACGCAACGGCATATACCATTGCCGGAAGTGGCAAAATAGACTCATTAAATTTAGCTAGCGCTGTCAATGTCTGCGCATATGAACTAACCCGTTCAGCTTAGCGTTTACAACTCGATCACGATAGGAATTAACCATGGCATTACAATGGTTCCCTGGGCACATGCACAAGGCCCTGAAAGAAATTAAAGAGTCGCTTAGTCAAGTGGACATTCTTATTGAAGTACTTGATGCACGTATTCCGTATTCTAGTGAAAACCCAGAAATTGCAAAAATACGCGGTGATAAACCCTGTATTAAAATTCTGAATAAATATGACTTAGCCGACCCTGAGATAACTGCCCGCTGGCAGGAAAGCTTGGAAAAAGAGCGCGGCGTAAAAACGATTACCACATCAAGTGACAACCCTGGTAACAGTAAGCAGATAATGCAGCTTGTTAAGAGTATTTGTGCTTATAAAGAGGGCCAACCCAAAGCGATAAAAGCAATGATTACCGGTATTCCTAATGTGGGTAAGTCAACGCTCATCAATATATTGGCAGAGCGTATCATCGCAAAAACCGGCAATGAGCCTGCTGTTACTAAAAGTCAGCAGCGTATCAATTTGGGCAGTGGCATTATCTTATTTGATACGCCAGGGGTGCTATGGCCGAAATTAGAAAATCCGCATTCTATTTACCGCTTGGCTTCATCGGGAGCCGTTAAAAATACAGCAATGGAATACGATGATGTTGGTTTTTTTGCTGCTGATTATCTCATTAAAGCGTATCCCGACGTCATGAAAGAGCGTTATAAGCTTGAGGAGCTGCCGGATACAGAGATTGAGTTTTTAGAGGCCGCCGCGAAAAACCGCGGAGCAATTCAGGCCGGTGGACGAGTAAACCTACATAAAATTTGTGAAATTCTGCTTAAAGAACTGCAGTCAGGCAAGCTAGGGCGAATTACTTTAGAAACCCCTGAAATGCTTGAAGTTGAGAAAAAAGAAATGGAGCTGGAAGCGATTAAGAAGGCTGAAGCAAAAGCTAATCGTAAAGCAAAATTTAAAACAGGCTCGCTGACGCCAGATAAAAAGGACCGAAAAGAGAAGCGAGAAGAGAAGCGCCAAGAACAGAGCCGCAGAATGCGCGCGGGTAACAAAAAATAAAAAATTAAAAACTAATTTTAAAAAAACTGCATCCAAGCATTCGTCTTAGTCGTTTGGTTTACATGTTGTTTACATTTGAGCGTTTCCTGAACAGGGTGCGTTCAAATTAAACGGCATGTGAACTCAACGATAATAGGATGCCACAATGCACAAACGTCCACTGCTAGTACCCACACTTACACTACTTACTCTTAGTATCACTTCTCACTTTGCTCTTGCTGATCGCAACAAAGGTAAAGTGCCAATAGTCACTCCAGAATGCTCAAATATTGCTGTGTGTAAACAGCAGGGTATCTTCACTGACCCATTCGAAGAGCCGCTGGTTACGGGTGAGTTTCCCGATCAAGAGAACACCAACATAACTAATCCTCTCAACAATTACCCAGATAACGGTAAGTGCGAAGAGAATGAAGATGGTGTGCTCAAGTGCAAACCTGCAGCAGGCAGCTTGGCACTATTGAACGATGGCCGTATTCTTTATTTTAATGCATTGGAAGGCACTGAGAACGTTGAGTACAACGCGTTACTAGAAATCGGCTCTGCCATTATAAATGACCAAACTCGCGTATTGACCATGAAAAATGACAGTGCGAGCTGGATTGCACCTTCCCCTGTAGACGCTGGCGCCAACCCTGATGGAAATGATTCTGAAACCATCATCGGTGACATCACCGGTTTTTTAGGCACATCTCTGCCAATTGATTTAAACACAGATGACGAGAGAACCAACAACGACGGCGCTCTTTTCTGTGCTGATTTAGTTGGCTTGCCCAACGGGGAACTTATGGCGGTAGGCGGCACTGACTACTATCATGAACCAGGAGTAAGTACGAGCTTGCTTGGCGAGCCGATTAATTTTGGATTGTCTGAACTAGAAGGTTTGAAAAACAGTCGTATTTTTAACCCTGAAGATAATAGCTGGCGAAAAACAGGCGATATGAACTTTGGGCGCTGGTATCCAAGCGCTTTATCGTTGGCTAACGGTAACGTCTTAGTTGCTAGCGGTGTCACTAAGCTCGTGAAGCCAGTTTATTTAACCCGACCAGAAACCTCAGGTCGAAATGTTACGGTTACCGAAACCTACGACACATCTTGCGGCGAGTGGAAGGACAACGGCCCGTTAGCAGAACGTTCATTACCCTTGTATCCAAGATTACACTTGCTACCTAATGGCCACGTCTTCTACAACGGGGGCGGACAAGCGTTTAATCCATTTGGGCAGAGTTATGATCAAGCACTTTGGAATATAGTAGCGGCTTATGATCCTCAATCTAAAACGTGGGCTGACCTTGGGTTTGCGGGGCTACCGCTTCACCTAAGCGAAGCGGGTATAGGAGATCTTACAAGTTTTCTCAATATAACCAATACGGAATCGAGCACATCGTTAAATGGGTTGCTTACCGGTCTAACGGAAGAGTTTATTGCTAATCCATTTGACGCGCTAGCCCCCATCATTGACGACCCATACAGGCTTGCTGATGTGCAAGCTCTGTTAGGGGCCGGTTTTAGAGGCTCCACATTCTCAATGATGATGCCACTAACGCCAGATGATAATGGTGTTTACAGTAAAGCAGAGTTTCTCACCGCCGGTGGTGTACTAACAGGTGTTGCTGCAACAAGCCCTGGTTTGTATGTTGGTACAAACTTGGCCCGTATTGATTCGGTGACCATTGATGGGGAAAAAATGCTTTATGATTCACGTTCAACGGGAAGCCTTCAACAAGGTCGTTGGTACGGTACAGGTGTATTGCTCCCCACCGGAGAAGTCTTAGTCGTATCAGGGGCTGACAGGGATGAGGTGGTGCTACCTGGCGCTGGGAAACCTATTCTGAAAGCCGAAATTTTCGACCCTGAAACAGAAACATTTAGGCAGGTTGCCGAGCAAAATCGACCGCGTACGTATCACAACTCTGCCGCATTGTTGCCAGATGGTAGTGTCTTAATAGGTGGACATGCCCCCATTAATACCGCTTATGCATACAGCGTTACGCTACCGGGCTTCTCACCAAACGATGGCAGAGATCCTTCGTTTGAAATCTATAAGCCTGCCTATATGTTTGGCGACAGACCAGCTATAGGAAGAAAAAATAAGGCTGTTGGTGTGGGCGAACGTCTTAGAATTGGCTTGAGAAACACAGATGCAGCAACCGCCAAAATGAATGCCAATATCGAGTCAGTGGTGCTGATAAGAAGAACAAACATTACCCATCTTATTGATGGTGACCAGCGCAGCGTAGTGCTTCCCATAGTGCGTCACAATACAGATAGGATTGTCGTGCAAATGCCATCGCAGCAAGCAGTAGTGCCACCTGGCGATTACATGCTTTTTGTTAACGCTCGCGATGAAAATGGTGAATTAGTTCCATCGGCGTCAAAAACCATCACGGTGACGGGCGAACTTTCTGCAATGTGTAACTAGGGGAAGTGATCATGATTAAGACATTAACTACCGTGTTAGCATTTTTTCTAGCATCTTGTGTTATATCCTCAAACGTTTACGCGCATGGAGCATCAGCTGTCGCCGGAGAGTGGCTCCCTGTTATTGATGAGCGGGGTAAAAGCGAAGCAGCTATTTTGTCTCAAATACAAAGTTCGCCTTTGGGAAACGAAATACTTGTGCAATATGAGGGCGAGGGAAAATTAGAAGTGCTTGGCGATGACAATGAGCCTTTTATCCGCATTACAAAAAGCGGGGTTTATGCCAACTGGGACCACCCTATGTGGTTTAAAGTTCAAACCGCAGGGCCTAGACCTTTACCGGAGTGGGTAACAGATCAAAAGCTCGAATCAAAATGGACCCAAGTTAGCGAGCGAAACTACTATGGTTGGTATGACAAACGGTTGGAAAAAACTGATGAACACGCAGAACGCTGGAATATCGCACTAGCGGTAAACGGCCAGCGCCAAGACCTTTCTGGGTATTTCAAATCACTGACGCCACCGAGTAAGCGCACATTAGTTACGGTAGACAATAACGCGGCGCCTATTGCAGACCTGACAGCGATGGTAATTCCTGGTCCTGAACGAGCGATAAGGGTAAGTTATCAGGGCGACCATCACATGGTAGTGCTTGATGAATACGACGAGCCCATGTTGAGATTTAGTCCAAAGGGCGTAGAGGCAAACACGCAAAGTAAAGGCTGGAAACAACTTGGTCGCTCGCCAGTTGACTCTGACGCTAAATGGGTGAAGCTTTCTACACAAGCAGCTTATACATGGCCAGATAGTCGTTTAGATAACGATGAACAAGAAAAATGGAAAATTCCTGTCTTCTGTCACCAAGATAAAAAAGTGAAGTTTATTCAGGGAGGGTGGGTAGAGATAGCTCGCCTTTAAGCTTGCAACTTTCTTTTTGCAAAAGTAACTTAGGCGATAGTTTTTGGTGTTTGCGCAGTGGTTTTGCGCAAACACTTTTCGCTTTTTTAAGCAGTCAAAGGGGAAGATATTGTCAGACATAATCATGAGTAATAAAAATCAGAGCAATGCTCACCATACAAATGCAACCCGCTTTGATAAAACATTGTTTGAAACGCTAAAATTCCAAGCTGAGACTAACGAACGCCGCCGTGCCCACTTTAATGTTCACAAAACATATCAAGATGTCGTCCAGCGTCTTTTTATTGCCATGATGCCTGACTCTTATGTACGTCCTCACCGGCACATACAACCACACAAATGGGAGTTTTTCATGGTGCTTGAAGGTGAGCTGGATATTCTCTTTTTTGATGACGAGAGTGAAGGACAGTTGGTTGAAAGAATTACCCTAAAAGCAGGCGGAGAGACTAGCGGAGTGGAAATACCTCCAAATGTTTGGCATGCAACAGTCTGCCATAGCCCGGTCGTTTTTATGGAAGTAAAACAAGGCCCCTATAAGGCTACAGACGATAAGGGGTTTGCACCCTGGTCGCCCGAGGAAGGAAGTCATTTAGTTCCACAGTTTTTGAATGCGCTAAAGCGTGCCGAGGAAGGGGACTTTGTCGGTGTTCTTTAGATGTTTTTTAAGATTAATATGAAAGGCGTGAACGACGCACACAAATACTTTCCTTTTTGGAAAGTCGTTGCTATTGCTTAACGACATGGTATGGTTAAGGATAAGTCACGAGGGGCGGCTACTGTTTTTGTTAAAAAATACGCCTAAATCTTTCGTTTAGTTGCGGCAAAAGACCGCAGTTATAAGCACATTGTACAAAGAGAATTATTATGCAAAACGTTTCAACTGGTTATTTTTATAATTTTAATTACTGATTGCACCTGACCGTCGGTGTTCAGGGGCAAGTATTGGCTTCTGGGCACTGCAGGTAGAACGTTTTGCAAAAGCCCAGAAGGTATCACCATCTGGGCTTTTTTAATGCCCGTAATTCTCGGTAAAAAACAATGAAAGAAATCACATTAGGTGACATTAGAAAGCAACATAGAGTTAAACAAGAAGTGGTAGCAATGGCGTTATCAGTGACCGCTTCGGGCGTAAGCAAATTAGAATCGAAGAGAATTCAAGACGTTTCATTGCAGAGAGCTGCGGCTTATTTAGCAGCGGTTGGCGGTACTATGAAGATTGAAGTGACTATGCCAGATGGCGCTACCCTACATGTAGGGTAGCGATAGTTTATTCGTGACGCTGTTTACCTGTGTTTGGTTGAAGCCGCCATTTTAGTTTAAGTGCAAATTTTCAGTTAAAAAGCTACTGGTAATAGGCTACGCTGTTTTCTCTAAAGCGGCGTGACATGGCGAACGTGTGGAGCCATTCCTTAAATGAAATACCTCGCGCACTTTGTTCATTGTAAAATGGGCTTGGTGAGGACACTGGGAAAGCATTGTCTTCACAGAAATCGTTAAGCACCATATGACACGTACCTTCTCCTAGGTAAAACTGATAGTTCCAAGTAAGTGCCGACAGCGCGTGTATCGAAGCGTTTGCTTGAATCTGCCACCCAAGAATATAACCTAAATCCGATTCTGTTACGCCCCAGGTGGTTGGATCTAAGTTGCCTCGTGATACTTGATCGGAGATCTTAGAAAACTGAATTTGAACAATATCAGTTCCTGTAGAGTACTGTGCGAAACGATTCCACGGATATTGATACGCTAAACGCAACATCACCTGCTTATTAAGGGTTAGGTGGTTGAAGTTTCCGATTAACGACTGAAAGTTTCTTGGCAGCGTATCTTCAATTCCCCAAGGACCCTGATAATTTAATACGGTTTGCGTAAAGCCCTTTGAAATGACTCCAAGAGATGCATCCGCAAAGAGTGCAACTTTGGTGCGGCCAAACAATGATTGGAAGTAAGGAAAATTGAAGATTGCACCATAGCCACCGGCGCTGCTACCGCTGAGCAATACCTTGTTCGGTTTAAGGTCAGCACTACGTATTTTATCTTTGATCCACTGCATAACAACTAAAGCGTTGTCGTGACCACGGTGTTTTAAAGTGACTTCAGCGCCAGGTACACCAGTAACAATACCAAGCTCGTCAACATATTGCATATCTTTAGAACCTAGGTGTAAGTCGCCGGTGCAGTATGGAATGAAAACTTTTGACCACGATTGAAATGGATTTTCTTCGGTATCTTCAAATATACCGCCGGAAATAAACGGTGTATTTTCAATCACAGCAGACGGGTTGTATGCCGCTCGCGAGATGGGATTGTCGTCAAATTCTAGCTGCATGGAAGCAAGACAGGTCGCATCATCCCAACAGGCACCCCCGCCATTAAAGTAAATAAGTATATTTTCGCTTTCACCTTGCTCAAAGTAAAAGGAAAATGGGTTTGGCGCTAATCCTTCAGGCCCAGGTAACGCAGGAAGGGAACATGATGGGTAGGCAATTTTTTCACCGCCGCCGGGTATCGATACAGCTACCTCGTTATCAGGCGTAATCTTTTCCCATTGAGCAAGCGCATTATGCGCAAAGAAACATAGTGCAAGTGCGGCGAAGTAACGAATACGTTTAGCGTAAGAATGCATAAACAATTCCTTTTGTGATTAAAATATATGAGTGAAAGTAAAGAACTTACCCAAGGCCATGATAAGAGTTATGAACTTCCTTAAACTCTTCCACTCGTTCTTGTTGGGGCAATTCGCACCGTGATAAACAAAATAAATCGGCGCAAGTTATACAAGAACACCATTTGCACAGTGCTGGGTGTCGCACAATGGCCTTTGGGGAAGTCTAAGATTAAAGCATTTGCAGTCGCTGTCCAGCTTTCATAAGGCGTTTTAACGTATAGAATCACTATATTTTTATGACCAATCGCTTTAACTAAAATACGCATGGGGTAAAATATAGTTAAATCGATTACAAGGAGTCTTACATGGCCGTTCACGAAATTACTCACCCGCTTATCGCACATAAAATCGGGCTTATGCGATACGCTAAAATAAGCAGCAAAGATTTTCGCGAATTAGCTTCAGAAGTAGGCAACTTGCTGACCTATGAAGCGACACGAACCTTACCTACTGAAAGAGCAACGATAAAGAGTTGGTCCGGTGACGATGTTGAAGTAAGACAGATTAAAGGCAAGAAAATAACGGTTGTGCCAATTCTTCGCGCAGGTCTGGGAATGCTTGAAGGTGTACTCAAACTTATTCCGAACGCCAAGATTAGTGTAGTAGGGCTTTATCGTGATGAAGAAACGCTTAAACCGGTGGCTTATTTTGACAAGGTAGTAAAAAACATTGATGAGCGTACAGCACTTATTGTTGATCCCATGCTTGCCACCGGCGGAACCCTCATTGCCACTATTGACCTGCTGAAGGAAAAAGGCTGCACCAAAATCATGGGGCTTTTTCTTGTTGCAGCTCCTGAGGGTATTGAGGCTGTTGTTGAAGCACACCCTGACGTTGATATTTTTACCGCTGCTATTGATGAGCGATTAAATGAAAAGGGCTATATATTGCCGGGACTAGGCGACGCGGGTGATAAAATCTTCGGAACTCGATAACATAATTACGATCTTAACATTAAGTTGTTCAAAGGTTTGTTAAATCAGGTACCTTTTAAACGTTAAAATTATTGAGTTAAACGTTTAAGAAGGTGTTACAATCGAAGGGTAGTCACAGTGCGCGCTGACTGCCCTTAATTGTTTTAGCGTAGGGCACTCAGCTTCGTTAAATGAGTTGAAAATTAATGAACAAACCAAAACTAACCCTTAAAGACGTTGCTGAGCAAATAGGTGTCTCGACAGCGACAATTTCAAATGCTTTCAATCGTCCCGATCAATTATCTAAGTCAAAGCGCGAAGAAATCCTGGCGCAATGCAAAAAAATTGGATACAGCGGACCAAATAAAGCCGCCCAAATTCTTAGAAAAGGTACTTCAAATATTGTGGCTTTAGTACTGGCAGATAGCATTTCCTATATGGTTAGTGATCCTGTAGCGAGCACCTTCATAAAGGGCGCCTCCTCTGCGTTACAGGAAAGGGGTAAACACTTGCTTCTCTATGCAGGCGACTCGAATAGTATTGCTGACGTTGTAGACTTTGTTGATGGATTTATCTGCTATGGTCAACCTCGTAATGTAAACCTTATTAGAGAACTGGCTGCCTCACCTAAGCCTGTAGTTACGGTCGATTTTGATATTGATAATAAGCCCTCAATCAATATTGATAATGAGGAAGCAGCTTATCAGGTGGCGAGTCATGCTTTAAGTAAAGGCGACGCAGTCGCAATTCTAGGGTTACGACTTATTGACTCTCCTGCAACGTGCCGTATTTATGATAGCCCTCTTATTGATGTTGAAACCTCTATTGCTCACCGACGCTTAGATGGATATTTAAGGGCTGCTGAAGATAGAAATGTGGTCGTAACGAACGAAGCCATTTGGCATCTACCAGAAAGTGATAGGCACTTCGCGCGGCAAGCTGCAAAAGAAGTGCTTACTAGCTCTCCTAGACCTAACGTTGTCCTTTGCATGAGTGACATCATAGCGTTAGAGCTGTTGCATATGGCACTTGAAATGGGCATCAAGGTTCCACAAGAATTAAAGATTACCGGTTTCGACGGCATTGAAGAAGCCGAGAGGGCGCGTCCAAGCTTAACAACGGTATGTCAATCTAGCTCTCAAAAGGGCGTAGAAGCTGCAAAATCGCTTTTAGACCATGTTAAATCTAAAAATACGCTGCCGTTTGAAGTACGGTTAGGCGAAACGGTCTAGAAAAACGCTTTGCCTGTGAAAAAATGTGCTTTGAAAGGGCATGTTTTCAAATGTGTTGAGTAAACGAAGGGCTAAACAGCGGTTACAATTTAAATAAGTATTTGTGTCGACTAGGCTCCCTGCCTTTTATCGCTAAAGGTTTTTCTGTTTACAACTATGCAACATTGATACGGGTGAATTTAGTAGTTAAAGCATCTTAATTATTTAAGATGCTTCTTTTGTTGTTCTTGGTTAGAAACATCAAGATATAGAGTTTCAAAAGAAATGTTAACAGTATCGCAAGAAATCTAGTGGTAAGCTGCTATTACCAAAACAGTTTAGATTAAGAGTGAAGAGGCTATTAAATAAGCTAATAGCCGGAACCTGAATTGCAGTGAATTTACTTTAAGAACAAATTAGCCCAAATTAAGCCTGTTCATCCCAAACAAGGGCTTTGAAATGTTTTCGGCACATTGATTCATAACGGTCGTTCCCGCCGATTTGTACCTGGTCTCCATTTTTAACCGCGTTTCCATTTTCATCTAGCCTTACAACGAAGTTAGCTTTTCTGCCGCAGTGGCATACTGTTTTAAGCTCGAAAAGCTTGTCTGCCCATGCGAGCAGATAATGACTGCCTTCAAAGGTTTCTCCCAAAAAGTCCGTTCGTAAACCATAGGCAAGCACCGGAACATCCAATTCGTCTACCACTTCAACCAGCTGACGAGCCTGCGTTTTAGTAAGAAATTGGGCTTCGTCGATGAATACACAGTCAGGCTTCCGTTCTTCGCAGTCTTGGCGTATTGATAAGAATAAATCATCTTCTTTGTTGTAGAGCTTAGCGTCTGCTTGCAATCCAATTCTTGAGGTAACTTTACCCACACCATAGCGGTCATCAAGGGCTGCAGTGTAAATAATAGAGTGCATGCCTCGCTCGCGATAATTATAGGCTGATTGAAGAAGAGAGGTTGATTTTCCTGCATTCATCGCAGAATAGTAAAAATAAAGTTGAGCCATGGTGATTAATAATTTTCGTTGTACCAAGAAATAAGGTTATTAGCATCCATAGGTTTCGCATAATAAAAACCTTGCAAGTAGTCTGCACCAAGCGCTGAAACATGTGCTTTTTGTTCTGCAGTTTCAATGCCTTCTGCAATAGTTTTACAGCCAAACTCTTTTGCCATTAATATGGTTGCCCTTATTATGGTATCACTCTCCTCAGTTCTATTCTGTATAAAAGAGCGGTCAATCTTGATAAAGTCGAATGGGATCGACTGGAGTCTGCTTAGTGAGGAGTAGCCGGTTCCGAAGTCATCAATAGATATTTTCACGTTTCTATCAACCAGTTCACTTACTCTTTCGCCTATAAGTTTTTTATCTATCGCAAATACACTTTCAGTAATTTCTAGGTGCAGTTGCGTTGGGGCTATTTGTGTCGATTTAAGCGCACTGTCTAAAATTTTGGAGAAACCGTCGTCTAACATTTGCGCTACTGACACGTTTACTGACATGGATATTTCGTTACCAAACGACCAGTGAGACAGGTCAATTAAGGCTCTGTTTAATACCCATGCTCCGATTTCAGGCATTAAGCCACTTCTTTCTGCAAGTGGAATAAACACGGCGGGGGAAATATAGTCATCTTCACACTTCCACCTTAACAGCGCTTCAACAGTGAACACGGTATTCGTATTAACATCAATAATTGGCTGATAGAAAACGCTCAATTCACCGTTTTCGATGGCTGTGCGAAGCCTTTCACATTGTTTTTGCTCAATCTTTATTTCAGCATGGAGGGCTTCATTGAAGACGCTGACCGACCCACGCTGTTTGCGCTTCTGGTCGTACATGGTTAGATCGGCGTGTTGAATTAGGTCAAGAGCAGTATCACCGTGCGAAGGAAACATTGCAATTCCTATGGTGGCATCTAGGGTAATTTGGTTGTCATCCGCTAGGATAGGAATAGTGACCCCACTTCGCATGGCGTGTGCGACTGCTTTGGCCGTATCAATATTCGCGTAGGGGATGACAGCGACGAACTCATCTCCCCCCCAGCGGCCCAAGTGATTATCTTCTGTGTAGTTACGAAGTCTTTTAGCAATTTCGGCCAGTACAATATCGCCAATCTTATGTCCAAGGCTGTCATTCACTTGTTTGAAGCCGTCCAAGTCGATAAACAGAACCGCAAGGGAGTTATCAAGGGCGCGCGTTGTATCTAGAAGATTGTTTAAATGCTTTAAGAAGCCATTTCTGTTGGGCAGGTCTGTAAGAGGATCTCTGTTCGAAAGACGATATAATTCAGCGGTTCTTCGCTCGACCTCTGCTTCCAGATTTAAATTAGAAGCATCTAGCTTTTGGTTTGAAGCGATAAGCAATTGGTTTACTTTCTCTGTTTCATTCCTCTCTATTTTCATTTGCTCCATTAGCTTATTATTTTTAGCCTTGATGTATAAGGTGTTGATAAAAAACTTGTGGTAGCGAAATGCACTAGTAAAAATACCAAACCAAAATACAAGCCCGAGCACACCTAAAACAAAAAACTCGCCATTTTTATCTAAGATAGCGCATAAAGACATAGGAATAAGAAGCGCAGTCGTGTAAAAGCCAACAAGGTATTTGTTGGGTGATAAAACGGTTCCTGCTCCGCCCGACATCGCTGAAAGTACCACCATGGTCGCTGCAAGCTCAACCGTTGCCATGGTGGGATAGAACAAAATAGAGTAGAGCCCCCAAATACTCCCTGTTGTAAACAAGCCAATTGAGAACCTTATCAAAACTGGTCTAGGGTTGTAGTTAGTGCCTACAAGTTTAATGCGCCAATAAATGGCATCCAAAAGACGTGCTATCAACACGCCCATCATTACCATCCAAACCTGAAATTTCTGAGCAAATATTGAAGGAGAGTCACTTTCGAAGAAAAACAATAAACCAGAAAAAGCAAACATGGTCATCAGAAAACCAATGAAACTGTTGCCAATGAGCATATCAGTTGTATCTCGCTCTATCTCAATTTGCGATATTGACTCTTGATCTCTATTCAACGAGAAAAACCTTTTAACAATTTTATGCCGTTAAGCGCGTCCGATGAAACCCAAACTAACAAACTATGTTGTTTCTTCTTGGGCGTTTTTCGAATTTTTACACTACATTTTAATTTAGCAAAGAACAATAATCATGCTATCGGTTTGGTAGATTTTGAATGAAATCATTAATCAATTTGCTTTTCTTGCTGTTCAAATTGCTGTGCCTTTCTTAATCGATATTTAGTTTTTTACAGTCGTATTTGTTCTTTGTGTTTAACGACAAGGAACCTAAGTATTAACACTTTTGAAAGGTCAGGTAATACTTTCGAAGTAATTTTTTTCACAGGTTGTTTACAATGTTGATTTTTTGTTATACATTCTTAATCGATTAAGTATGTTTGTGTTGCCACCAACCCTAGTAGTTAGGGTAGCGGCTACTTAGGATTTAACAACTCCAACACATTACCGGAGAAAATATGAAAAAACATCACACACTCAACGCACTAACATTAGCCGTTTGTACAGCGCTTTCTGGCACGGCTTTCGCTCAAGAATCTGCGACACCAGAGACTGAAGAAAAATCTAACGAGAAGTTCGAGCAAATCGTTGTAACTGCAGCGCCAGGTGGCGCAACAATGCAGGAAGCGAGTGTTTCAGTTAGCGCTTTTGATGAAGAAGATATTCTTAAGCTAGCGCCTCGCTCAACAGCTGAAGTATTCCGAGCTTTGCCGGGTATTCGTGCTGAATCATCAGGTGGTGGCGGTAACGCAAACATTACAATTCGTGGTATCCCGTTAGCGACAGGCGGCTCTAAGTTTCTTCAGCTTCATGAAGACGGTTTACCAGTACTAGAATATGGTGACATTAACTTTGGTAACGCAGATAACTTCCTACGTTACGACTGGTCAGTGGCGAATGTTGAAGCAGTACGTGGTGGTTCAGCATCAACGTTTGCAAGTAACTCGCCTGGCGGTGTTATCAACATGATCAGCAACACGGGTGAAGTAGGTGGTGGTGCTATCGGTACATCATTCGGTGTTGACTATGAAGAGTTCCGTTTAGATTTCCGCTACGGTGGCGAAATCACTGATGACCTTTTTTATCACATTGCAGGTTTCGCTCGTGGCGGTGAAGGTCCTCGTGAAACTGGTTACAACGGCGACCAAGGCGGTCAGGTTAAATTTAACATCACTAAAATGCTAGATAACGGCCACATCCGTTTCCACTACAAAAACTTGGATGACAAGGTATCAACATATCTTCCTTCACCAGTGCTTGTAAAAGGTGATGGTGAGTACGGCCCAGTACCTGGCTATGATGCAAGTTCACAAGCGCTGAATTCTGCGTATAACACAAACATTTCTACTTTTGACAGCTTCGGAAACCCTGAAAACCGCGACGTACGTGACGGTATCGAGTCTAAAGTTAGCTCTTTCGGTGTAGAAGTTGATCTAGAAGTAGCGGAAAACCTGTTTTTACTTAACAAGTTCCGTATTTCAGACATTTCTGGCGGTTTTATCGCACCATTCACGGATGGTTTCCCAGCAGGCCCAGGTGATGTATCTAACTTCGCAACAGCGCTTTGTGACGGCGCGACAGATGGTGACGGCAATGCATTGAACTGTGATAGCACAAGCGTAGTTCTAGCCAATGGCCCAGGTGCTGGTGAAGTTTATACAGGTCAAGCGTTCACTAACTTACAATTTGATACGCGAATCAATGACCTTGGCAACATGATCAACGATTTCAGCTTGCGTAAAGAGTTTGATAACGGTATCGACCTAACAGTAGGTTACTACTACTCAAACCAAGACATCGCAACAAGCTGGTCTAGCTGGCAGACATTTATTCAAACGCTTGATGGCGACAACTCTCAGCTATTAACTATCACAGATGGTGACGGTGTTGAGCTAGTGTCGAATGGCTTGCTTTCTCCGAGCTTCCTTTCTTGGGAATGGGATCTTAACTACGTTACTAAAGCGCCATACATGAACATCGGTTTTGAACTGTCTGACAACATTCTTATTGATGCGTCTGTACGTCATGACACTACTGAAGCGTCTGGTGAACTAATCAGCTCTTGCTGTGGCGGTAATACTGATTTTGACTTAAACGGTAACGGCGTTATCGAGCAAATCGAAGATGCGTCTGCTACAAACAGTGGTTTCATCAGAGGTGGTGTGATTAATCTAAACCGTGCCGGTGCAGCGTCTCAAATCGTAGATTACAGCGCTAACAATACGTCTTACTCTATCGGTGGTTCATACCTGCTTACTGATAGCCAAACGTTCTTTGCCCGCTACTCAAAAGGTGGCCGTGCAATTGCTGACCGTTTACTTCAGATCGGTGGTACGTTGAATGCTGATGGTAGCTTAACAAGCACTACCTCAGGTTATGACACAACGAAGCAGTTTGAAATCGGTTATAAGTACGGTACAAAAGACCTAATGGTTAACGCAACTTTGTTCGACACGGTTACTGAAGATACACAAGCAGAGGTAACTAGCGGTCTTACGTTTATGCGTGAGTACGAAGCGACAGGTCTTGAACTTGAAGGTCGCTGGAATGCAACGGATAACTTCGTCATGTCTGGTAACTTAACGTGGACAGATGCAGAAATTAGCGATGACGTTAATAACCCTGCATTGGTTGGTAACACGCCTCGCCGTCAAGCGGATTGGATCTGGACTATTACTCCAGAGTACGTTACTGACACATGGTCTGTTGGTGCTTCACTACAAGGCTCTACTGAGTACTTCGTACAAGACAATAATGACCTTAAGCAAGATGGCTACACGCTTGTAAACTTATTTGCTACTTATTGGGTAAACGACCAGTTCTCAGTGTCACTTAACATGAACAATGCGACTGATGAGTTTATCATTACTGAATCAGAAGAAGGTTCTGCTGCAGTAGGTAGCTATGTACGTGCACGTCCTCTGAACGGTCGTACAACAGTACTTTCTCTAAAGTATATGTTTGACTAATAACGAGTGTTTTAACGTGGAAGCACGTTAGAGTATACACAGTATTGAAACGCCCACTTTTCGAAGTGGGCGTTTTTTTAGTTTTGTTGCTGGTCTAAAAGTGCGAGCTGCTTTGCAATAGCTTTTGATAAATCATCAACTAAGTGACTATGTTTTTTGTGTATTACATGCACGACCTCATGTTCGACGAGGGGAATAAACTCTATTCCTGACCGTCTGAAAATGTCTTCCTCAGTGTGATCACTTGGCATAATCGCGTAATCAAAGCGTCCGCCTAGCAGCAGATCAATAACATGATGAAAGTCGTCAAATTCAAAGATATTGGCTTTTAACACACGGGATTGCTTACCCATATTAAAGAAAAAACGTGTAGTAGCTGCTATGGCGTTGTCAGGATCTTCAATAACATCCTTACTACATTTCGCTCCCCTGATACACAGCAGAAAAGATGCGCCATGAGAAAGCGCGGGAGGAACAATCACAATATTGTTATCAGGCTGAGCAACAACGTCAAAACGAACGACGTCTGCATCCGTCATACCTTGATTTAAAAGCCGCAGGCCGCGCTCCCCTCCAACCTTTTCGAAGGTCACTTCAATTCCAATACTGTGATAAGCGCGCTCGATAAGAGGTTTGTAAAAATTGTTTACGCGCGGATGATTTAACTCACCAATTACAAAATGTGAATCCTCGTGTTCCGCAACGACTATTAATGGTGAGACTAGAAGCGTAATAAAAAGAGGAAAAAGTTTCTTAGCGGTTGAAGCGGGAAACTTACACTTTCTTTTCACTGTTCGTCCCTTGTAGAAATTAATCTTGTACCCTAATGGTAGAGCACAAAATGAACAATGAAAAGAAATGGCAAATAACACAAAAAAGCCCCATCTACCGACGGGGCTTTAATTTATTAAGCTAAAAACTCAATATTTATGCGGCGTTTTGACCACCGTCAATCGCTTTTAGCGTTTGTGAAGCTGGCAGCAATTCTAAATCGAAAGTGTATTCGTCTACACGTACTGCTAACTTGCGCTTTTCATTGTAATCATGAAGTTTCGCTGCTTCGTCAGCTGTTACCACGCCTTTTTCTTGTAGCTTGTTAAGTGCATGCTCAAAAGAAATGAACGGCACAACCGGCTCTTTGCGTAGTGCTTTTTGCACTTTGCCTAAGAGGTGCGCAACAGCGTGCTTAGCTTTAAATGCTTGCTCATTAATGTCGTTGCCATCACCAGGGATAACACGTACAAGATGAGTAAGCTGCTCTTTAACGCTATTATCCTGCATTGACGCAATTGAAAGCTCGCGTACCAGGTCGTCACTAATACCTGCAACACTGTTTGTGTAGGTGTTGGTAAGTAGGCGCATCAGACCGCGTGTAGCAGTGTTAGGGAAATTGTTAATAAAGTTAACAATTGCCTGGTCAGCTTGCTGTAAAGACCACTGCATTGCGTACTCGAAATACGGCAGGGCCAGCTTTCTGTCTTCAATGCGCTGCTCGTAGAAACGAATTGCTGCCATTGCGCCATATAGGTAGCTCATCACGTCGCCAAGGCGCGCTGAAAGAAGTTCAGCCTTTTTAAGATCTCCACCCAGTACCGCAAGTGATAAGTCGGCAAGCGGCGCTAGTTTTGCAGAGATGCTATTAACACGCTTCTCATATTTACGCACTTCAGGCAGTGCAGATTCACTTTCACGTAGGAAAGGAAGGTAGCCTTTACCCAAGCTACGGAATGCATTT
>Ga0115005_10001134_pt1 | contig 20921 bp, 13 predicted proteins | sample ArcOceMetagenome_FD_87163 | JGI IMG/M metagenome (GOLD analysis project Ga0115005, IMG submission 87163) | Marine eukaryotic phytoplankton communities from Arctic Ocean - Arctic Ocean - Greenland ARC118M Metagenome | ecosystem: Environmental > Aquatic > Marine > Oceanic | place: Arctic Ocean... | reverse complement strand
GCAAGCTGCTTACGAGGAGCCTTTCCTCCGGTGGATTTACGTGCGGTTTGCTTGGTTCTTGCCATTGTGTCGTGCTTCTTTAAGAATTATGAGAGTTCTTCTTGTAGTAGGTATGATGTATGATACCATATTAGCTAGTATGTAGCAGTATGTACTAGTAGAGAAACGACGAACAGTCGTTTCTCAGGAACTGGGGAAAATGAGGGGTTCAGCATCCCACCCCCATTCTGCGCCATAATTTGTACGTGCTACTTCAGTATCTTTTTGCGCATGTAGGATTTTACGTACTAAATTTATTAGCAAAATTTCCGGACCCGCCGCTGGGAATTTGCTTGCGCTTGCATCATCTTTCATATCATATCACAATTGCAGCATCGCTGATATTTATACCACACAACACCCAACTATTAAATCATGTCTGGCCGCGGTAAAGGAGGAAAAGGATTAGGAAAGGGAGGAGCCAAGCGTCATCGCAAGGTTCTTCGCGATAATATCCAGGGAATCACTAAGCCCGCCATCCGTCGTCTCGCCCGTCGTGGTGGTGTCAAGCGTATTTCTGGTCTCATCTACGAAGAGACCCGTGGAGTCCTCAAGGTATTCCTTGAGAACGTTATCCGCGACTCTGTAACCTACACCGAGCACGCCCGCCGTAAGACTGTCGTTGCTATGGACGTTGTCTATGCTCTCAAGCGTCAGGGAAAGACCCTTTACGGTTTCGGAGGTTAAGCCTACCAACCAACCAACCCGTCGCATTATATTGCGTCATATTAAAATTTGCAGAGATGACGCTCTCGCGTCAATTCTCAACACTTGCAATCGTAACAAAAAAATCAGGATTTTCTAAAATCCGCCCTATTTGCAAAGTCCCCTACAAACTCATCATTTTTTTAACCCTTTTTTCCAATAATGATCATGGTCATCTCACTTTCCCACGAACACGTACACTACGATTTATGATATTCATGTATGAACTGTAACCATAGATAATAATACAGTATATTATCAATAATAGCAATACGTGTTGAATAATTCATATCCGCTTGGAATGAAAAGCAATAATCAATCATTAAAGTAACTAAAATGTTCAATCTTGACTAATGTATGCTGCTATCAAGGAGTACTTTGCAAACATCATGAAGTTTTCATTCTTACTGTACAATTATCTGGTACGATCAACCCCACAAAGGGATGAGATTTAGATTGCACCTCAAGGATCTCCTCACCAACACTTATATCTTCGTCGCTAAATAATTCAAACGGCTTGACTCCATTTGACCATTCTTTACTGTAATTTTTTTTGTGATCGCAAATAAATTTGCGTAAAGATTTGCATACGCAGGTCTCGACATAAAACCCTCTGCTTCCTGTCGTGTCGATGACCTCCAGTGTGTTTGACCGTACGGTAAATGATGCTTTGAACATTGCTTTAATTTTGAGTCTCTTTAGTTTTGATAATTTCTCAATCACTTGACTCAGTGCGTGGAGTTCTTCACTGTCCATAGACGAGGAACCGTCAGGTGCAAATATTTTCATTTCCAAGTCTTCCAGTGAATACGAAAAGGCTCTGAGCAGCGAAGGACATAATTCTCCTTTCAAGGTTAATGCCATTCTTTTTAGTGACATTGCTCGCTTCGGTACGAATTCAGCAAGAGTATGACGGAATTCTTCCATAAATTTTTTATTCTTCTTTTGAATGGCATGGTAGGGAATGCCAACTTCAAATACCTCAGATTCCTTTACATCATGCTTCCCTTCGATGAAGTGCATAGTGCAGCTTTCGAGCTCGGCTAAATTGCACGATGACAAGATATATTTACAGAGCGCAGCCTCGTTGTTTCCCCTTACGTACAAGTCACAATGTCTCAACTTCACTCTATTCCGGCATATCCACTCAATCTTTTCATAATTCTGTTTATTTCTTTGAGAAATCTTGAGAACCAGCGGAATTTTGCGAATCCATCTGTGCACCAAGGCGTTGGAATCTTTTGATGTTCGACTGAAATTGCGAAAGAAACATGAGGCTAGAAGATCTCGCTCAGATCGAGGAAGTACATCGCTTATCTCATGTCGGCACAAGAAAGAACAAATGCAGAATAAGACCCCATCAGGCATCCATATCCCACAAATTTCCATCCCACAGTCATCATCATCATCATCGCAGGCCGGATTCATGCTTGATTGTAAAAATGGCAAGGTTATGGATTAATTCCCTCCTAAAAGGGCAGGTTTGAATTTATAATGTGCCTGGCGTTGAGCCTGCAGAAAGTATCAGACCCATCGATTTGCTTTGTAACGAGTACACGTACTCCTTTTTCCAAAAGAATGAACAGCTTAATTGTATATAAATTCTTTGGAACAAAAGATTTTAGAATTTTGCCATCAATACAAAAGTACATCCTGCATCCTGGCTGTCTGTATGTACGGTGCGGTATCGTACGGTACCGTACATTACAGCCCGCGACTTCTTGGGATAATAAGTTACTATAGCCCCCCATGGGTTTCGTCCTACAAGTTTTTTATAAGTTGATTGCTTTTTATAAAAACAAGAAGAATGTGGAGTACAAAGTCAACGTGATGTACAGTCTCGAGCACAATTATTGGGACGGAGATCTGGAAGCAATAGATTCGTAGGCGCAAGTCGTTTGAGTTGTCTTTCGTAATGAGGTATTTGGCATTTCTTCATCATCTCCAGAGATTTCGCCTTCTTTTGATCTTGGATGAGGTTAGTATCTAATACCGGTACTAGCATTTCGTTCGTCAGGACTATCAGAAATCTCAATGTCCACTTTCATGGCACTTTTCCCTTTGTTGTGTCAAAAGGAGATTGGGGATTGCTCAGACATTTGTGTCTTCGTGCAGTCGATTACGAGTACAGTATCTAACAGAAAATTTCACGCATGCATTTTGTATTTGTAGCCTTTATAACTATTAGAACGAACAATATTAATAAAACCCCATTTCAATCTGCCGTCCTTGATTTGATTTGACTTACAAGTCCCAAGCATCTTGGGCTACTTCGTCTTTTGTGTTAGCTGACGATGTAGTGGTAAATGTTGCTGCTGACGCACTGTGGTGCATATCACCATTATCTTCGTCTCCCGAATCGTCCCAGCATCCATCTGTATTTGATAGCATTGCGAGATCTGCATTGAGAGATTTTTCGCATTTTGCATTGTTTGAAGACTCTACTGCGGTATCATTACTCCCAACAACATAATTTGCAGACTTCTTCTCGGCTTTTTCAAGTTGCTGCTCAGCTTTCTTCAGCTGGGCTTGCTGCCGCTCAAGGACATCCTTGAGCATTTCAGCAGCCGTTGTTCCACCTCTTACTCTTCGGAGTTGTTCTGCGTCATACCGTCCTCTAGTGATACCAGGTTTATCCATGTTGATACCGTGAGCATCAGCCCATGCCAACCATGGCATCCATGTATCAGGATCTCCACGGCGCAACGTAACGTCATTGCCAATTACAATCAAACCTCTACGAGCTCGAGTGAATGATACATTTACTCTTCTCCAATCTGACACAAACCCTACAGACCCATAATCATTACTTCTTACAGCAGAGAATACGACTGCTTCCTTTTCACGCCCTTGAAATCCATCAGTTGATGAAACCTCCACGTACGGAGGTCCAGAGACAAGTTTTTTCGTGAGTCGGCGAATCAGTCTCACCTGTGCAGCATAAGGAGTCACGACGGCAATATCCGATGGACCGCATTGCCCCCCAGCCAACAAGGCTGCCACTGCGTCGCAAGCTGCAGCTGCTTCGGCTTCGTTGATTTTACTGACTCCGTCATCAACCTCAATTCCATGGGTCACTGGAACAAATGCCACAGGAAATTCTTCTCTTGGCCACGGAAAACCTTGGAGAGGTCTTCGTTCTGGCGGTGATACTCCGCTGATGAGCTTGCCGCCATAAAATAGATCTGATGGAAACATCGCAATTCCAGGGTGCATTCGATATTGAGTGTCGAGCATGAATGGTATAACTCCACAGGCAACCATTCTAGAAAATAGAGGGACGCCCAAACCCTCTTCACTAGCCCGGGTACTAAGAACCGTTGGTGGTAGCTGACAATGATCCCCAACAAGTACAAGTTGCCTACACGATCTGGTCAGAGGCACCAATACAGCTGGCTCTGTCGCCTGGGTAGCTTCATCTACCAATACTTTCTCAAAGGACATGTTATCAAGAATGTCAGCCCCGGAACCAATGCACGTGCAGCATACGACCTGTGCGTTTTGTAATGCTTGCAATTTTTCCTTGTACACTGATGAATAATTTTGGCCGTTCTTCCTAGGACGGTCGACACAATGCTTCAAGAGTTCGGGTCGGATTGCTTCTGGTCTACCGAGCCTCACAACTTTAAGCCCAACTTTAGCACATCCCTCCACTAGATTGTCGACCGCTATGTTCGAATCACTTGTAGCCAATATTGGTTTAGGAGTCTCACCCAGCCGGGCTTCGCTTGCTGCTAGCCTCGCCCAGTGTTGCATAATTCGTATGGCTACGGCAGTCTTTCTGTTAGAGGGGAGAGGAGTAAGAAAAATGACTTCTATTCTGTATCATGATAGAATGCACATAACACGACTTACCCTGTTCCAGGAGGTCCCTGAACCAACGTTAACCTATTGGTAGCAGCTCCTTCTACTGCCAGTCTCTGAGAAGCATTCAGACCCTCAAACGATCCATATTTTTCCAACGCAAGGCGAGCTTGATCACGTATAGACTCCTGGTCGTAGTAAAGTTGCTCGCCATTTTCGTTGTACCCAGTTTCCTCTGCTGTGAAAAATGGTACTGCCTGAGCACAAAGAGCCGCCGTGCTAGTCACCTCACCCATCGATCCTTGCCTGCTACGGTTCATATTACCATTAATCATTGCACGATCGATATTCTCATCCATGGCAGTAATGGCCTTTATCAATTCGGGGCTTGGCCGTTTAATATCGAATTGAGATGGAGTACTCTTGTGACCTTGGTCTAGTGGCGAAGCGATTGAAACTGCAGCAGATAATTGCCTATTAAATCCCATTCTATTCGCCAATTTATCAATTCTGTAAACGTTCCCTTTGACATCCTCTGTTAGCATCTCGTACAGGCCAACATTTGCTTTATCTTGAAGTCGCAAAATCATTGGATTCATACCAGTAACAGTAGCCTCAATCATGTTACGGTCTAAACTCTCTGCACTCATCGGATACGGCGAAGCATAAGGCAGTATACCTACTGCATCCCCAGCCTGAATTCCTCTATTTTCCATCGTATCCGGAACAAAGACGCCGAGCTGCTGGCCAGGAACGACAACCAATTCCGTCGCCTTCCTCCCTCTCCTGATTTTTGCATCCACTACACATACCGCCAAACGCACAAGTCTCTCACAGGGAATAGAGCATATCCGATCTCTCGCACTCGTAGCCTCCTCCAAAAATTCAAGAGCAATACCTCTCACAATCCTCATAAAATACGTGCGGGTTGTGGGTTTATCAAAATTGGTAGCTATACACAGCGCATTGATCATATCCGCAGCGACGAAAGCGCTACTATTCCTTAGATTCTGCGGAAGGCACTGTAAAATCTTCTCCGCCTGCATTGTACTCAGGGTACCCGTCTTGGTACAGTTCCGAAGACAGTACAATGCTTCATCAAACATGGCAGCCACCGCAAAAGCCTTGAGAACAATTTCCAACACATCCGCATTAAGACCAAACACATGATTCTTTTTATCGTGAAGTATCTCATCGAGTCCATCCGGATCAGACATTTCAACACATTTTCGGATGGAAACGTTGAAAGATTTCGCTGCCCTTTGTTTGGATATGGCATCGTCTGGCAATCGTTTGCCCTTTTCCCTTTTCTTTTTAGGTTTTTTCTTTTCTTTCTTGTCACGTGGATTGCGATTCTTTTTGTGTTTGAGAAGATCAATGACGCCCGCTGGTGCCTTTGCATCTTTTTCTGTGGCACTTTTTTCACTGATGGGTAGTGAGACGCAGGATTCGGTTCTGTTGATTTGTTTTCCGTTTGTAGACGCTGATTCCTTTGTTTCATTTGTAGCATTCGCAATTAACTCTACTGGGATGACGCTTCTACTTTCGTGATCTATGGATGGTCCCTTTGACTTATCCGAGATTCCCTTTTTGGATCGATTTGTTTTACCACGACGCTTATGATTTGTTGTGCTTCCAATATTGTCCCTGTTATTGGCAGTGACAGGGTGTGGATGTGTTTCGGCATCATTATGACTAAATGATTTATCTGTTGGGAGAGGAGGCTGAGGTGGTCCTGAAGAATTTATGTCTTCATCCATTGGCGGACAAGATTTGTGTTCGTGGTTGTGATTGTTCCCAAAGAGAGATTCATCCCCGTCAAGATTTTGTTTTCTCGAAGCTGACGATGATCTCCCACTTGCATTTGTATTTGCATGTGAAGAACGTCCACGGCCCCTTCCACTACGGCCTCCTCTTCCTCTTCCCTTTCCACGACCCCTCCCACCTCGACCTCTTCCTCTCCCACCCATTGTCTTCTCTCCTTCATCAGTTCCGTGTCCGTTTCCGTGAACATTGCCATTCATGTTGTCATTTGCATGATAGTCTCCATGGCCCCCCTGATGCTGATGCTGATGCTGCTGGTCGGTCTCATTCCGCATTTGTCCCCGTCCACGACTATCTTCATCCTCATCGCAATGGTTATGAACGCGTTTGGAGTTAGATCTCCCGCGTCCTCTGCCTCTCCCCCTACCTCTACCGCGTCCTCCTCCTCCTCTTCCTTTGCGTCCTCGGCCGCCTCTGATGTTATCTTGAGCAGGTGCTCTTTCTTGTTCTTGATTATCTGTCATTCTATTTTATGATCAAATTGATGAGTTTTCATGTTCAAAAGCGGCGGCACTGGTCCACGCGGACCCAGTCATACCACCACGAAATCAGGAACGTGGTCGCGTGCGCGGAACAGACAGCATTGGTAACTCATTCGTCTGTTTGTCTTCCGTCGGAAATGGCGGGAAGGATTTTAAAATTTTCAGCTACGTACAGTACGTGTGTACTATTGCCCCATAAAATGTCTCACAAAACTCTCCCAGACCACTCACCTACCTCTCCATCTTCAATCTGCCGAACACTTACTGGCCAACTGCCATCCATCATGTACAGTACAATTGATTGTAACATCAAAGTGAATGCACCATTGCATCCTCAAGTGTCTGGCAAGCAGGCACTCTTAAATAATCGACAATGACAAGTAATGACCAACGGAATATCCTCTCCTTCAAGCTGAAAAGAATAATAAAGAGACAACTGATAGCATTCTTCGTTACAGCCTTGGTGCTCATGTCCAAAACCTTATCGTTTGGATTTTCACACAACTTTCACAAAAGAACAACTCGACCAATAGCATTCTCATATTCAAAACTGCAGGCTACAAATAACCCTGACGATTATCCATCCCAATCGAAATCGCAGTCAAATACAAATAATGGTCACATTCCAACTGAAACAATTGAAGAAATAAAAACCTATGCGGACATTGTAACCGTCATCGAATCCTACGATCTCCCCTTTTTCTCCAGATCATCAGATGGCTACCGAGCTAAATGCATATGTCCCTTTCACAATGATCGGAACCCTTCCCTCAACATTGATAATTCGAGGGGGATTTATAAATGCTTTTCGTGTGGTGCAGGTGGGGATGTGTTCAATTTCGTACGAGAATACGATTTTATTAATGGAAACAAGGGGGGGAAGGGGGGTAGTGGCAGCAAAGGCGAGAAAATGTCATTTCCAGCAGCTATACAAAAGGTTGCGGGAGAATTCTGCGGCGGGGCATTAGCGCAAAAGGTACAATCTACATTTTCGTCGTCAGGTGGGAGATACAATCGAACCATGACACCTGAAAAAAGAGAAAAATTGCATCAGCAGCAAAAGACAAAAGAAAGGATTTTGCTTGCGAATTCAGCCGCTGCAGATTTTTACGCTAGGGGTTTGATTTCAAATCCTACCGCTGGGATAGCTAGAGCTCACTTGCACGAACGGGGTATTACACCTGCAATGGTGAGGACTTTTGCATTAGGTTTTGCACCAGAGGCTTATTTCAACAGGTCTGGTGGCCAGGGGAATAGAGATGCTTGGGGGAAAGGATCTTTAGTGGAAAGATTGGAGGAATTGAAGTTTTCTCCGAGAGAGATTTTGGATGCGGGGCTTGCGACTCTTACGTCCAAAGCTAGGAGTCGATTGCAATTATCTAGCACAGGATCTTCAATCATGTACGAAAGTGTACCAAAGAATATCACCAAGGCAGAAGAAAGAATCAATGGCGTGAACAAGTCAGAAAATGGAACAAAGGGAGAAATAGAACACAGTGACCTCATGGATAGGTTTCGGAGCAGACTAATTATTCCCATTTTTGATTTGAGTGGAAGAAATGTGATTGGTTTTGGAGGTAGACATCTTGCCCCCAAATCCAACGCTGATAATGACATCAAGTCTAGCAGAGAGAATCCACAATCCTATGTTGCTGCGAAATATCTCAATACTCCAGAGACTCCAGTATTTTCCAAAAAAGATATCCTCTTTGGATCGCACAGCGCCAGTGCGGCCATCGACGATATGACCGACAATCGCAATTCTAATCAGGTGAACATGGATCAACCCGGTTTGGCGTCGTTCCAAGCCAATGTGCAAACGCTCATAATTGTGGAAGGTTATTTCGATGCTATTACACTTTACGGAGCTGGCATAAAAGAAGTTGTTGCAAGTATGGGGACGGCACTGACAACTTCACAGCTAAAGATGTCGGCATCGGCTCTTGGGAATAGAGGTCGAATTATCTTATGTCTTGATAACGATGAAGCAGGGCTGAATGCCGTTGAACGACTTTGTACAGGCTCTGGCATCTGGGATGTCGTTGAAGAGACTGGCATTGAGATCCATGTAGCCTCGCTTCCAGATGGGATCAAAGATCCAGCAGAGTTTATTGAAGCTAAAGGCGGTGCATCTAAAGCTTCTAGTGGAGAAAATTTCAGAACAGATATTTTGGACACATCTGTTTCATGGAATTTATGGTTCATTTCTCGCTTGATTTCACGATATAATCCAGATGACTCATCAAGCTTTTCATCTGTATGTGAGAGTGTTTCGAGCTTCTTATCAACTCATCGCAACGCAGCGGAACGCACCAAGCAGGCATATGAGGCTGCAGGCAAACTTGCTGAACATATAACAAAGGATACAGGGGGTTCAGGTGACGGGCCATTAAAAATTCAGCTTGAATCCGACCTCTTAGGAATGGCCTCTCGAAAAGCATCTGCCAGAGAGGCATTGGCGAGGAGGGTAGAAGCAGCCGACGGTGAAGGCGGAAGCAAAGATAAACTTGCTAGACTCTTTAGTGGCGAAGCTACAGTCCCAGATCAGCAAGAAACCGGATTTCTTGAGCGTAGAAAACTAGGAATGAATAGTAATGGCAAAGTTGGAAAGGTTGGGCCTGATCTGAGATCTCGGCCTGACCAATCCAGGCGTAATATACCACCCCGACAAGACAATTCTTTCAGACAAAAGAACACAAGAAACATGCGCTACAATCAAGAAAGACAAGCCCCACCTCTCACAAAACACTTTAATGGTTTCCAATTCAGTGAAACTGATGCCGCTTGGCTTGGAATCACCAATGAAAAGGTACGTGTACGGAAATTCTGACCACTTTTTTCATTCATTTTTGCGGTACAGTGTACACGTACTTACTTTGAACTTATTAATTAACATATTTCCGAATGAATTCTCCGTAGTCGAAACAGAATTTTGTTCTTGGTGAACCAGATCAAAGGATTGGTGAACCAGAAAAAAGGAATAACCGAAGGAACCTCGTTTATTTTAATTCAAACAAGTATCTTGGTAACGAACGAAGCATTTTGAGTAACATCGCTGGTAAGAATAGTACAGCCCCTGTTATAGAGGGAATCGCAAATCCACTCATGAAGCCAAGTGCAAACCGCCTGCTATTGGATGCGGAGAGCAGGCTTCTACGCACAATGGTTCATTATCCTTCGGCAAGGTTGGCAATGAAATCTGCTCTTGCAAATAGAATGGGCGATGGTAATACTTTCTTAGAATGGACTAATCTGGATAGAGAATGGCTGTTCCAGTGTCTCACCGATTCTCCTGGTCATGAACAAATTCCGCAAGAATTGCAAGATGGAGGGAATGCTGTACAACTAGAGGAACATCTTAGAAATCGTCCTGACGTTCCTAGCGATGCGTTTGGGTCCGCTTTCATAGAAATTGGCGACAATGAACGAGAAAATAGGTCTACTTTCACCAAACACAATAATGATATTGTTGATACTGACGCATTGCCTATTTCAACTGGTGGTATATCAAATCATAACGAAAAGTGGGAAATAGATACAGTAATAGAAGGAGGAGGTATGAGGTTTGATACACAAGACCTAGAAGAACAACTTATTAAAAGCGAGTTAATCGTTGATAATATGCCGGGGTCTTCAGAAAACGGACGAAAAATGAAGCACCGGGGAACGCTTGATGATTTCTTTGTTGAAGACGAATTACTGAATGTTGAACTTAGAGAAGGTTCAGCGTCCCACGAAGAACGTGCCGCGCTCACCGTTCAGGAAGCTGTGTCAGTCATGCTAAAAGCGACGGCCATAAACACATTGAACCAAGTTAAGGATGAGTGGGAGACTACGATTGCTGTGCAGAAGAAAAGAACACTGTTGGATATAAATGGAAGCATTGATGCCAATTCAGAAGCTCTTCAGAAGACAACTGATTTAAGTGTGTATGAGGCGCTCAGTGACGATCAGCTGGATCTAATATGTACAAACCTTGGGCAAAAAGTATCAGAGGCAATGACCACTGCTCGAGAATTGAGTGAATCAACAAGTGCGCTGAATAACAGATTGCTTTCCTATTGTGCTGCCGATGGTGTAGAAGGCCGTATTAATTTGAAACAACGAGAAGACCTAGCTAAGGCACTAGATGAACATCTAGCTTCTTTGCCTGAAGACCCTCGACCGGATACGTCCGGTGCTAGTAGGGATTATGTCTTTGGTAGTGATGAATATGACAGTTCTATTGACTCTCATTTTGGAGGTGGGCGTCCCGATAGTATCATGCCTAGTAAACCGTCGGACGACGAATCTGAACAGCCAATTGCTGAAAGTATCTACGACAGTATATTTGAATAGACACCATAGCATGCTACGAAGAGCTTCCTTTCGAAATAAATTGATACGCTTAATTATTTCAACGTGTTGTTTTTTAATAGAAAAGAGATTCATCTCAATTCATTTTATTTTTAAAAACATATAAATATGATCTAGAGATTTCAAGATTACAAACATCTACACCCGTGGTGTATTTGGCACACAAATAATGGCCTAGGAGTACTAAACGTATTGGAAAATTTGATAAATCATTTCGACCAGTACAAATGTTCAAAATGAGAGATTTAGATCACATGTTAGAAAAATGACATACTTCCGCTTCCAGACTTTCTGCTAACGGATCGGTTTGAACAGTTTCAAAGTCCCTTTCAGTCAGTCAGGTTGGTGGATCGTCGAGAGTGACGTCTGTCTCCGCCCTTTCAAGTTGAACTCTGATTCTCCGATCCATCGACGCTTCTTCTTGTTGTCTTTTCTCCCCCTCCCTACAGTATGTATGCCACTGTACATGTGTTTGAATTAAGATCCAAGGAACAGTACAATAACTCTATATATCTAATTACTACCGAAATCATGGCTCGTCTTTCTACCGCAATCGCTCTCTGCCTCGCTGCATCTGCATCTGCCTTCGCTCCTGCTCCCCAGGCTGCTAAGAATTCCGCTCTTAATGTTGAAATTAACAAGCAGGTCGGAGTTCAGGCTCCTGTAGGATACTTCGAGTAAGTTCAGTTTCCCCACGATATTTTGTTATTTTGAAGTCTGAAGTCATGCTAAGGTTCTAACGTTCTATCATTTACAGTCCCCTTGGATTTATCAAGAATGGACCTTACGGATCCCCCGAGGACAACTTCAAACATTACCGTGGTGTTGAGGTTAAGCATGGACGTATTGCTATGGCTGCTACTGTAGGTATGCTCGTACAGCAAACTACTCGCTTTGAGGGATTCCTTTCCCCCTCTGAAAATCTCAAGTTCTCGGATATTCCTAACGGACTTAAAGCTTTGGATGCTGTTCCTCTTTCGGGATGGTGCCAAATGATTGTATTGATTGGAGCACACGAACTTTTGATTAAACAGGTTGAGGGAAAAGCTCCTGGCGATTTCGGAACAGGATACTTCGGATTCACCATGGATGACCAGAGCTCCAAGCAGCTTAGTGGATTGAGCGCAGAGGTTTCCAATGGACGTCTTGCTATGTTGGGAATCCTAGGAATGTTCGCTTCTGAGATTGTACACAATGGAGATGTTCTCGTAGAGACAAAAATCTTTGGTTAATTTTTTTATTCCTCCATAAGGGAATGCACCAACTTGGAGCAGAGTCTGTTACTATTAGCATTGTTAGAGTCAACTAATTAATCACATCTCATCTAGGAATGCAATGCTTAATTAAATTATGATGGCAACGAATTTTACACCAATCCTCTTTTGTTCCGAAGAAGGAATCACAAATAGGGCCTGGGTTTTGTTTCCCAGAGCACCTTATTCAACTCAGGTTGCCGATAAAGGTACAAGTCATCATCTTGGTCCACATCGAATTCATCGTCAGAAAATTCCTCACTGGTACTACGCAGTTTCCTGATCTTGGCATCTTCATTAATTTGAAATCGAGTTCTTTTCACCTTGGGCGCGTGAAGGGGAGGAACAGCATGAGGTAATAGCTTTGATGAAATCTCCTTGTAACTTTTCATATGCAGATTTTTTGCAGCCTCCGCTGCTTCCTTCTGCCTCTTCAGTTTTGCTTTCCTGTATTCGTCGTATTGACGTTCGCGCTCCATACGAAGCTTCAATTGAAATTGAAAGAAATATCTGTGAGGAAATATCTGTGACGAACAGAAACTACTCATCAAACATTTTCCAGACTCACCTTGTTTTGTTCGTCGATTATTCTAGAATTAGTAAGAGCAAGTGTAAGACCAGGTTTAATGAATTTCTTCGTGATCTGTCTATCAACCAGGAAAGTGAAGATATTCATTATAAAGAAGAAAAAAATTGCTGCAACATTGAGTCTCTTTAGACCCAAAAGTACAGAAAATATTGTCACTGTGGTGTAAAGGGTCGAGAAAACTGATCTATTTAACTGATACCTGATGTGGGAAGTGACGTTTCATTAGGAATTTCTATAATGGCAAGCAATGCATACATAAGCGTAAAAGGAGCTTCTTGACTTACATCAGCTTCCCTCCACCTTCATAAGGTTGAGCGTAGATGAAAAGCGCTTGGTGAGTGTACACTTTCGATGCTATGTAGAAGAAGCCAGCACAGGCTCCAGTCACAATCGGTACAATTGCACTTTAAGTAAAGAAGAAAGACTTATTTAGGATGAAATACAAAGTATATCCGAAGTGATCATGGAGGTAGAAAATGTATTTATAGTTGAAACGTGCCCATCGACTTACCTGTACACTGTAGCAACAAGAAGAGCAAAAATAAATTTCGGGACAACGTCTCCCCACTCTAAAGATATGGGTGCGTATAATTTTTCAAGCCTACGCCTTGAAGCAGCCTCGACCGTAATAAATTGATGAAGGAAAAAGTGTGTTATGATCCTGTGTGCCTGAGCTAATTCAAAGAGTGTTTCTGTTCCTGCTGCGATGATCATATTATTCAGAAAGAATTGTGACGATGTCGCAATGCTTCCTGTCAACTCATAAATTGTACTCTGTGGACTTGTGATCAGATCATTAAATGTTTTCAATACTTGGTGCCTGACAACAATAATGATTAGGTTTGCGACACGGTAGGCAAAATGCCATTTATAGACGAAAGAGTCAATTTCTGAATGCGTTTTGAAACGGATGAATTTCGTTGCGATTATTCTGAGAAGGATTGGCACAGGAAGCATGATCAATTCGAGGAGCACAACAGGAAGGTAACCTTCAACAAGAAAGTAAAGGAATGTGCCATCTTCGGGTATGAGAGCTTGCGGCAATCTATCCTTGATTATATCCAGATCAGCAATAAGAGTTATGGCAGAAACAACGACGGACCAAAACAGCGTACCCGTGAAGAGAAGTGCATCACATTGCAACTTCTTTATCTGAATGAATTTCTTTTCAACTGTAGCATTCTCCCACAACATATCACGGGGATCGGGCGCTGGAGATGTCGCCATGTAATCATTAGTCCCTGTAAGATTACATTGCAGTGCGCTCTGTTTGGCTGTGAGTGTAGTGAACTCCACGAACCCTGTGCTACAAGTTAATTCATCGCTGGTTCCAGTAATAAAAGTCTTGGCGCCTTTAAAGTTTGATGCAAAAATATCTCTATGCTCTTCCCTATCCTCGGCCAAGTTCTTTGATTGGGTGATCTTCTTGTGTTCTTTATCAACCTCTCTGTTGAGCCTTTTGATTTCTGACAACAAGTAAGGCAATGCCTTGACTTTCTTGCCTCCACAGCAAGAGATGCGAGATTTGCCTATCGCTAAAATAGGATCATCTGGTTTCTTGGGGCCACCTGCTATACATTGGCAACTCAAACAATACCAAAATGAACACCTGTCTGTGAGCAAGCCTTCCGTCTTTTTATAATAAACCTGTTTTGCATGTTGATATTTTGCATAGACAGACTCGTATTGTTCGATAAACTCTTGTCTTTGCTTCACTAATTCGGCTAGTTCGCTAGCGTTGATAATGATCTCTGCACGCTTCACCTGATTGGGAAAAACAGCATTGAAAAACTGAAACAATTCACGATCTCTCCTGTGCGACTCGGGTACGTATTCAATTAAGCAGGAATTGCGATATTGTTCCAAATGTTGTTGGACGTCATCTTTCTGTTTTGATAGCTTCCGAGATTTGAAACTTCCGCCTTCGACCTCTTTCAACTCCTCGTTTTCCACATCACCATTCGCCATAAAATCAAAACGAAGCGCGATAAAAGTTTCCCATTCAATCCAATGCCGACGTAAAATGAAAATGACCAAAATTGTACTGAATCCAAAAGGCACCCAAATCTTTGAACTTGCATCTTCGAGCCTATTGATCGTAAATTGAAAATACCCATCTGTCTCCTGCTCGTTCAAACCAATACCGTTCCACTCATTTGAATAGTAAGTTGGTAGAAGGGTCAGACAAGCAAGAAGGAAGGGGTAAAAAGTGGCATCAAAGCAAAATCTGAGGAACCGAATCATCACAAAGGTATCCAGACCAATAAACCGGAGCAACTCTGCATCAGACTCGGACAAGGGGCGCTTATTCATGTATTCTGTTTTTAGGTGCCGGTTGACGTAAATATTATCATCGGGGTGCATCACGGACTGTGGAGAGTTAGTGGCAGGAGAAGATGCGCCAGACTTGCCAGTTTTAAACATTCGACTAAAAAGCGATCTTGGACTCAAATTCCTGGCAGGAGTGCTATTTGAATTCGTTGGTTGACCACTCAATAGACCTTGTTGAAAATTGATGTAATATACCCGACTCGGTCTATCTGGTAAGTTTAGCTTTTCGTCATCGAAATCGAAGACCTCATTACCTTGCTGTCTTTCCTCGTCACCTCCGCCCCGTAGACTAGCAAGGACACCAGCACTTCCGCGACGCTCATACCTCAGTTTCATTCCCTTTACCCTTCTCTGAAATTCCGATTCGTCTTGCATCTCTTGATAAATCAAGGCCTCTTCGTATTCTTTCAACTGTGCTTCTGTCAAATCATTCGCTATCGCGTACTCCGCGACCTCTTTGGGTAATCTTTTCCCGTTCACTTCTACTATATCTGGGGTGAGATGCTTTTGAATCCTGCCTTTACTGTTTGGAGAATTTTGAGCTGGCTTGGCAATTTCTATCTTAGCTTCTACTCCACTCGTGCTGTCATGTACCCGAACAAGCATGGAATTGTCCATGCTATCACCATAGGAATCCTGTTTGGGCGACAAAGTATCAGAACGATCCACACTACGCGCTCCATCGTCCCTACCTCCTATAAATGATGAAAAGAAACCACTCTTGGCATGATAATTTCTTTGCCTTCTCCTCTCAAGAATTACATCCTTCATATGACTCAAATCCGAATACTCAGAGTACCGGGGTTCATTGCTTAGAAACATCCATTCAAATACCGAGTTTCTGACTAGTGGTGGAGGTGTCCTGTGCGGCTTGGAGTTCCTTCGACGATCAAACACTGATGATACGGCCGGGTTTCGCCTTGCTATTTCAAAGATACCGAGGAAGACTGCGGAAGTGGCGGCAGTGAAGATTAGTGCTACTTTTACCTCTTCCCATGATGCGTCATCGGGATCGATGTTCTCTGCCATGGTGAAAAGGTCAGTACTTTACGGTTGACCGACTGCAACCAACTAGATTTTGTTGAGGCAAGCTTCCTTTAAGGAACGGAGGCTACAGACGTATGTGAGTGTGGCCGTTCTCTTTCTGTTATTATTTTGAGTCTTGCTGTCTCGCATTGTCGAGATTTGAACTTGAAACTTGAAACTCTCCTTTATTTCTTCTCGTTGGTGGTCATCGCGTTCGTCGGTATTTTGAATGATATTTTAGTGACAAACAAACAAACAAGTAAATGTAACGGTTTGCCTAACCGCCATATGTTGCGGTACTACTCGTAACTGATCAAAGTGTTCAAGATGCACCACATACAACAGAGTAAATGAAAGGAGAATCCAAACTCAATGTGAAGGGGAAGAATAATCATTGAAATTGAAACTGTGCATACGAAACAACTTAGCCACAGTTCAAATAAATACCTTGAAGTTGCAATACAAACAGCACTCTTAGTAGCTACTACTCGTAGGACTCAACTCCCAATGGCAATACTGCGAACGAGCACTTTAAAAACATCCTAAAGGCTTTGTTGAAAATGGCGATCATTGTTAGAGCCCTATCATTATTAATTTGCACAAGAACAGGACATTGCTACAGAGACAAAGGCCGGTCTTTCCTGGTAGAAAATTCTTTAAAAATAAGCAGCATGCCGGTAGTAGCCGCTTTTCTCTGAAAATCTATACTGTACACTGGTACTAGATCTATTCGTTCTCCTCATCATTTTTCTCTGGGGTCAACACTAGGTCGTCGATATCTTGATTGCTTTTGTTTGCATCCTTCCTTCTAATCCTTGCAACAAGTGAGTCAATCAATTTTGTAGGTTCAGAAGGTCCAAAAGTGTCATTTAGCACTACGAAAACCACAAATGAACCGATGGTAGCATGCAAAATTGTCACCATCAAAATCTGAGAAAACTTTTTAAAGACGACCACCTTACAAAACATCATCACTATAGCAGCCGCCAATGTGGTCGCAGCGGCAGCCAAAATTGATGGTCCCATATGGATCACAGCGTGTCTCGTCCTTACTTCCTTATCCACAGCTCCTTCGTAACGGACATATGCATGTCCAATGTGGATAACGAAATCACAACTAATACCAATCAGAATTGAAAAACAAACACTCTCGAGGAATCCTAACTCCCAACCCAATCCAATCATAGTCGCTGTTGCTGCTGAGAGAACGTACACAATGCACACTACCGAGAAAAGCATCATTACGATTGATCTTAAAGCAAATAATACAATCATCGCGGAGAAACCAATGATAATTCCTGCAGCACCTACTGCAGTAAAAAACATCTGCTGATTGGTATCAAACCACTACCACAGTGGAGAAACATGAATGGGATTTTTTAGTCCAGCTGGAGCCATGGCAGAATCAGCCTTTAAGAAATCCTCAAAACCATCCCACTCTTGCCTAATCCTAAGGACGGATTCTTTGAAGTTAATAGAGGCCTTAGCCTCCATTATCATGATCTTGACCACACCATTCTCCTGTAGTATATCTCGATTGTCAACTGACTTACTCCATGCAATTATGCACGGGTCAAAGAACTCCTCAGGCACTGGGAGAGCGACTGATCCACCGCAATTGTTTGCGTAATAATCTGTTGGAGAAGCCGATGTAGACTGATCAGCTAACCAAGAGTCAAATTCATTTATGGCACACTTGTAATCACCGTATGGGGGAATGGCAAAACTCTCTTCGAACAAACGATCACAGAAACCCTGAAGATAAAGTTGCGAGTCTTCGGCTCTTGGGTTGAACGTATTATCGAGTAAAAGCTTTGACAAAACGTCCGGTTTATTTTGTGCACCGGTATCGCCTGGCTCCACACCGAATGCCACCTCTACCTTTTCTCCCGAACTGAACAAAAATGTGTATAGAATGGAATTCCGCCACAAAAAATGATATTCAAATGGGTCGCTGCTCTGAAGAAGTCTCATTTCTGTGCTTTGTGGTAGTGAAAGCTGGGAAGAATAGTACAGACAGAAAGCCATCGCTCCGATACATGTAACAAGCACAAACCAGCGGAAGCGGTGGATGAAACTGTAGTAGGCAGATAGAATGCGATGGATCAAACTAGCCTGCTCGGATCCCTCATGATCAGGATCTTCTTCACCGTCAACAATTTTTTTATCACCCTCTTCAACCGCCTTCCTTCCACAAAGAGTCACACAACAGTTCTTTGATCCATTTTGAAGCCAAATATCATAGAGGCATAAACCTGGGAAGACAAGCAGAATGTTCATTACATAGTTGAATACGATCATGAGACCACAAAACACCACAAAGCACAAAATTGGCGGTACAGGACAAATGCACGTTGCGAAGAATGCTACTGCTGTTGTCGACGTCGTGAGAAGCATCGCACTAGCTGCATCTGGAAATGCAACTGCTGCGATATCTTCTGTGCTCCCCAATGGATTTTGAATACGAGCATTCTTGAACTTATCCACTGCAACGAATAAGTCATCTGCCCCTAGCGCTGCAGCCACGAATACACCGATAAAATTGAGGAACGGGAAGAAGCTAAGTCTTGCGATGAAGACGTAAACGAAGTAGGACAATGGAATACTATATATAATCTGGAGGATTCCCATCAATGTCAACCAAGGTGACTTGGTATGGATCATCATTGCGATGAAAGTGATTGCCATCGCAGCGATGGCAAGAGCCTTCAAGCCATATGCGAAGCAAAGGGGGAATGAGAAAATTGATCAAAATAATCTCGTCGTCAGCGTTCGGATTTCACAATTTAGCAATAACTCACCATATCAGCTTGTATAAGCGAATCAGCTTTAATGTCAACCAGGGCTTCTTTCGTAGTGTCATAAACACCTCTCACAGTCATACCATCAGCTACATCAAAATCAGGGTAAACTGCATACATGGCTTCATTTTTCATTACGATCCCCTCCTCGTCAGTGCCGAAGTAGACACTATCTGAAGTGCGAAAGTAGGAACTAGTGTACCGCAGTTTTTTGTTACCACCTTTTCCAAACGCAAGATCAACCAAGCTCGGCTGATAAGCTTGAAGTGGACAGTTGGAAATATCCCCAGGCAATAGAGACAAATTATCAAAATTCTGAATGTATTCATTAGTACAAGTAACCAAATCATCCACAAATTCATCCTTGATGGGGGCGTAAACATTCAATAGCTCGTCACAGGAACTGTACCTCATGTCGAGTTTCTCTCTCAACACGTATGTAAGAGAATGCGGCGGCGTACACTCATCACCACACTTATAACATACATTGACATCCTCCAACACTTTCAGAGTATTCGCTTCAGCAGCACAAATTTTAGACATCATGACCTCAATGTCCAAGATGGAGAGAGAGGGGGATTCTTCGTCGGACTGAGCCTTCCACAAGGCAAACAAGTTATCTGATTCCAATATTGCTCCGTAATCATCATACCAGCTAAAAGAACAAACATCGTTGAGAGCACGATGGGAGGTGACCTCGTTCTTGGCAGCAGTAATGATCTTGGCCATGGAATCGAGGTTTTTCATCACATGATTCTTTACATTGGTTGCAGAATCTTGCAAACGGCGCTTCGATCTGGGGATTCCAACAAATCCCATTGCATTTTCAGTCTTCAACTTTTCCCACACAGATCCATCAGTATCTTCGAACAAATCATTCCTATTCATGTTTACAACGTCCATTTGCATTTGACGGTCTGAAATTGTGGTACCCCTACTCAACCATCCTTTGTTATCTGCCTCGACTGTGAATTCTCCCACGAAGATACCAATTATAGAAAGTACAGTTGCTGCAACAAGGGATCCGATTAGGACCTTTCGGGGGTTTCTTGCCGTCGCCCTGGAGAGTCTAACCGGGACAGTCTCCGTTTTCTGAGAAACTGAAACAGTGTCTGTTAATCATAGTTTGTAAGAAATACGCAGTTGGATAGGATGAGAACTTGAGTTGAAAGAGATATGAATTTTCGGTACTGTATATCAGGCAAATTACTTAGCTTCATCGAATGGCTAGCCAACAACGGAAATATAAGAGGAACCCGATCTAACGTCCTCGAAGATTGCGACACCAATGGAATCTACGACTTACTATCAATCTTTTCTTGATCCAATTTCAACAACAAAGAAGCTCAACACCATTCAAACAAATCATATTCCCAGCTCTACGTACCAGGGACTGTTGTTGCGCACATCTTGTCAAACAGAATTTGTTGTACGATCGGTTCTTTAGTTTGTACGAAGCTGCGGGAAGTTGCCTTTTGACTTCGTAGATCGTAGTTGACAGTTGACTTCAGTATTGTAATGTAATGTAATTTATTTCAATTAAAATGTAAGGCTATCGATTGATATTTTATATCGCCTTCCGGGTCTGATGATTTGGAAGGTAAAAAAAAAAAGAAAATTTTGTTGTCTGTTATTTGTCCTTTGATTGCCATGAGTAGAAGTTCCTGATATCCTGTCCATGAGTTCTATCTTTTTTGTATTTGTTGTAGTT
>Ga0115005_10001133_pt1 | contig 20925 bp, 18 predicted proteins | sample ArcOceMetagenome_FD_87163 | JGI IMG/M metagenome (GOLD analysis project Ga0115005, IMG submission 87163) | Marine eukaryotic phytoplankton communities from Arctic Ocean - Arctic Ocean - Greenland ARC118M Metagenome | ecosystem: Environmental > Aquatic > Marine > Oceanic | place: Arctic Ocean... | reverse complement strand
GAGGCAACGCCAACTTCTCCGAAGGTATGAAAGCGACCGGTGGTTGAATCCACCAGTGAGTGATGCAACATGGTAGAGAACCACAGTGGCAACAAATCATCTCGACCGCCTAAGGCTTCACCTACCGAGCCGCGCATGGCGGTCAGGTCGAGTAAGGTCTCATTGACATCGAAAAAGATAATTTTTGGTGCCTTTAATTTACTTGTCACCTGTGAATTTGGTTCTTGCTGAGAATGTCGACTTTCATGGGTTTGTGCAGACAATTGAGCGGATACCACGCTTAAAACTAGAGAGGTGGCGCACAAAAACGTGGTGATCTGTTTAGAAAGAAATCGAGTCATCATTATCCTTAGTAATTAAGATGCTATTTGAACGAGTGTTCAAGTTAGTTATAATCAATAAAGAAAGCAATAGAACCTGTGATGAATTTACTGATTTATGGGGTTGTAATCGTGGTAAGAGGCTGCATGATTCCAGTGCTGGGAAAGGTGCAACCTATTATTTAGTTTCGCGCATTTACTCTTTGCCAGTGTGCTTAATTGTAAGGCGATAGCCATTTCCCCGTAATGTCTCAATTACAATGCTATTGCTTGCCTGAAGTTTTTGTCTTAATCGGCTGATGTATACGTCGACAACATTGGTAAGCGGGTCGGCATGACTTCGCCATACTCGACTTAAAATACGCTCTCGAGACAACACCTTTTCTGCATTTTCGGCAAAATAATAGAGCACATCGTATTCCAGTTTAGTGAGGGATATCTCCACGTCGTTCAAGGTGGCGATCCTCGACTCGTCATCAATAAATAATGGACCAACGGAAAGCCCCTCATTTGACGCCGGTGCATTTGTTACCCTGCGACCAAGGGCTGTTATACGGGCCAGTAACTCATCAAAGTCAAAGGGTTTACACAGATAGTCATCGGCCCCTTGCTTTAAACCGTTTACCCGTTCGCGTACTTCATCTACAGCAGTTAAAAGTAACACCATAGGGGCGTTTGGTAATGATTTTATAGCGGGTAGCAATTCCACACTGTCTTCGTCACCGAACATTCTATCGAGCACGATGATAGAGGGGGATTCATGACGAATTCGCGTCACTAAATTATGTAGCGCTGATTCCTCGACACACTCGAAGCCTTCGGCGCTCAAACCTCGGGACAGAAAGCGCAATAGCGGGGCTTCATCATCAGCAATAAGAATTTTCATTGTTTTTATAATCCTAAAGGTTCGAAAATTATTCTAGACGGTTTACGCTGACGGGGTGTTTTGGTCATCCAATACAGGTAGCGTAAGCGTAAATTGCGACCCTTTACCCAACGTCGATTGAGCTGAAAGGGTACCATTGTGGGCCTCTGCTATTGCTCTAGCGATAGACAGGCCTAGCCCCATACCATTGCCTTTGCGTTTTAGTCGAACAAAACGCTCGAAGACATGTTGTAAATCGCTTGATGAAATGCCATCTCCCGTGTCGATTACGGAGACCATGATAGCAGAGCCAACATTCTCAACCTTAAGTGTTATAGGGGCATCGGCATAAGAATATTTGTGTGCGTTTTCGATAAGGATGGTCAATACCTGTAATATTCGGTCTTTATCGATCAGCACGTTAAGGTTCATGTAGGCAAGCCACTGCAAATCAAAGGTTCTGGGTTTTGTGAGTTTTTGCCATAAGTGCATGTTTTGAGTAAGCAGGACGTGTAAGTCTGATTTCACTAAATCTACGGTGAATTCGTGCATTTCAGCACGTGCCAGCAGCAGAAGATCATCGACAAGTTTACTCAAGTTCACGGCTTGCTCAAGTATGGTCTCTAGGGTTTCTTTGTAAATTTCATTGGTTGCTGCAGCTTGGCGTAACGTTACTTGCGCCTCTCCGCGAATGATAGTAAGCGGCGTGCGTAATTCATGACTAACATCAGCCATGAACTGGCGGCGTTTAGTGTCTAGCTGGGTTAACTTGTCATTAGCCTCTTTGAGCGCTCGCGTTCGACTTTCAACCTCAAACTCTAGATGTTTTCTATGGGCATCAGCCTGGTCCTCGTGCTCTTGAAGCCTTACTATCATCGAGTTGAGCGCTTTCACTAGATCGGTGAATTCGCCATCCAAGGTTTCCGGCAGCCGATAATGGTAATTACCCGATGCAATGGCATCGGTGCCTGTGCGTATAACAGTAAGCGGTTGATAAAGTGCGTTAAAAAGCCAATAACAGCCGAGCAAAATGAATGGGCAGGTGATGAGCCCCAAGCTAATCGTAAACCACACAATGCTGGTATTGAGCGTTTCAATACTTGCATTGATACGTGAAACCACGCCTGTTTGGCGATTTACTGCAGAGTTGATGGCTTCTCTAAACTGATTGTCGATGGTTACCTCAAGCAGGGTTTGTAACCTTTCCTGTTGATTAAGCGGAGTGTTGTCGTTGCTAAGCGCAATTGCCCTGAATTCCTCTACAATGCTTTGAATAAGTGTCTCTAGTTCATCGGTATCTTCTACACTACCGAGAGTCGCTTCAACACCCAGTGCCTCGCGCTGATCGAGTTCCAGTGATTTAATACGGTTTAGTGAATTTTCAATCTGTTGCTGTTTGTTTCTTACCTTTGCCTGATTAGCGTTTTTACCGAAAATGAGCTCGTCGGTAAGTTGCTTAAACAAGCGGTAAGAAATACTGGAGAGCTGTTGATGTTCTGATAATAGTGACTGAGCAAGTTGGGCTTGTGCCAAATTAGTTCGGGTCAAATGAGCAGATATTGCCGCGCTTGCTAATGCGATCAGCAAAATAAACGTTGAAAGCAGGCCGAATAGGTAAAGTTTGCGTTTATACATGATAAGTGCGTTATATATATTTACTTGTATATACGCACAACTGTATGTAACGGTGCAAAATTAGCGCTATTTGAGGTTCAACGTAGGGCGGAAATGCGTGCTGTGTGCAAAACGCTAAATGCCTTTACTTAACTTGGCCAGTGCAATGTCTGTCTGATGCTGAAGTTCTTGGTCAATTTTCCAATGCTCTGGGCTCCAGCCCGCTAAAAAACGATAAAAATCTGCACAGGCAAAACTGTAAAGGTCTTTCCATTCTTTGATTACTTGCACTACGTCGTTGTACGTAAGAGTATCGTTGTTTAAAGAGCCATCGCTGTGTGTAAAGTCGCAGTGATGTTCTTTTTCAGACAAGCGAGCGAGCAACGCTATTTCTAACTCGTTAAAATACGTGTCGAGTAAAGCTTTACGATGTTCCTGCTGCTCTTGCGTGGTTAGTGCGCTTCCCAAAAAATAGGCAACGTCCTTTACTCCAACGCCGTAGCCGACATATTGAAAATCAACAGCCGCACAGGATGAGAAATCTGCGGTAAAACAAAAATTAGCTACTTTAGCATCGCCATGCACGAGTGTTTGATAACGGGCACTGGAAAGACGATTAGAAATAGCTTGGGCATTTTGCTTCAGCAAACTTTCAGGCATTGCCTTATATTCATCTTCTCTTGTGGATAAGTGCCAGTAGGTGCCTTCGTGCCAAAGATTGGTATCGCGATTTTTCTCAACGGCCTCTTTATTTAAAAAGCGGGCGTGAAAATGAGCCAGCCATTTAAGAACCGTTTTTGCGTTGTGCGGTGAAAGAGACATTGAGGTATGGGTAAAGCCACTGTGTGCTAAATCTTCCATCACAAGTAACGTTGAAGTACCTTTTTGCGCATGCGATACGCAAGTGGCCGTCCTACATCGGTCAGTAGTTGACCACTGCACTTTATCGTAAAAATAGTTTTCAACACGAAAAGAGCGACGCTTTCGTTCGTCACTTCGTTGTCCGTTCCATCCTCTTGGGTGGGCTAAATTAGGTGGCGGCGACGCGCACTTCACAACGACGTGGGTGAAGCGCTTGCTAGGAGCGATGGGATAAAACGCGCTGTTTTTAGTATCAGTAGCAACCCCATAGCCAGTGCTGTCTTGCTCAAGCTTATGTTCTTTTTTATGACCAACAGGCGCAGAGTAATCAAGTTTGGCTCTAAAACACGCGCCATAGCCGCTCCAAAGAGGCTGGATCATTTGTGTATGGACAACACGGGCACGGCATGCTTCGCTAAGCCAGGTTATATAGCCTTTATCGACTGAACTTTCCATTACTCACCTGCGACTTTTGGGAAGAGGTATGTACCAATTTAACAAACGAAAAAGCCGCTCGAAAGCGGCTTTTTTTACCTGATTAGCAAAATGCTATTCGGCAGCCGTTTCAGGCTCATCAGCAGTTTCGGCTGACTTAGGTAACGTAGTCGGTGCAGAAGCACGAGACGCTACGCGAGCCATCGCTGCAGTTTTTCCTGATACTGTTAGTGCAGGGCGAGCGTCATCAGCTTTGGCCGTTAGCGCAACATCAACGAATGTGTCGTTCACTGTTGCAGGTAGGGCCATCGGATGTGATGCGCCACGCTTACCTTTTCCACTAGCCGCAAGGCTAACCTCAGTGGAGGAGGCAACACTATCATCAACCTGCTTAGAAACTACAGGTGTTTCAACTGTTGCTTCTGATGTCGCATCTTCTGACACTGGCTCTTCCGTCTTTTCAGAACCTAACGTTTCAGATGTATCAGCTAAGTTAATCTCCACTTGTTCTGGCGACGCCGTTGTTTCTTGAGAAGCAGCAGGAACCTCTGGTTTCTCTTTTTCTTTCGGCGCCAAGCTATCAGCAACAGGAGCGGTGTCTGCTACCGGTGCTTTATTTTCTGACGCGCGAGTTTGTTCAGCCACTGGTTCTTCGTCAGTTGAGTCCGCTGTTTCAACGGAGTCATCAGCTTCTTCTAGAGGCTTTTCAACTTCCGCGGATGGTTTTTCAACTTCAGCTGACGGCTTTTCACCTTCGGCTGACGGTTTTTCACCTTCAGCTGAAGGCTCTACTTTCTCGGCTAAAGGCTCTGCGTCAAATTGTAGCTCATCCTGAACCGCCTCCACATCAAGTTTAGCAGTTTGTTGCTTCTCTTGCGTTGATTCAGGCTGCTCATCAGCAGGAGCTAATTGACCTGGCTCTTCAGCTTGAGTTTCCTCAACAACAGGGGCGTCAGATTTAACAGGATACTCAACCTTTGCCTCTGAATCCTGAGACTCTAGCTCGCCCGGCTGCTTAACCTGTGTTTCTGAATCGTCCGCTAACTGCGACTCTTTCTTGCGACGCTGACCGGCTGCACGGACGTGACGAGGAGAACGGCGTGAACGTCCGCGTCCCTCTCGTTTCTGTCCATTTTCGTCAGCGTTAGCATCTGTTGAGTCGAACGTTTCAGCTTGGCCTTCTTCTGGCTTTTCGACGTCAGGTGTCGTTGTTGCCTCTGCTGCAGAATCAGTAGCTTTCTTTGCAGGTTTTTTAGGCTGTGGCTTTTGTTCTTGCTCTACAACACTTTCAGCTTTGTCTTCTACATCGGCAGACTTTGTTGCTTTTTGAGGCTTAGCATCGCTCTTAGATTTACTTTGCGCCTTGCTCTCTTGTTGAGGTGCTTTTACCGCATCATCACCTTTTGGTGCTGGCGGCGCTTTTGCATCAATCTGCTCAATAGTATCAGATGCAACTTCATCTTTATTAACGCGAACACTACGACGCTTGTCACGGCGTTTTCTACGTTCAGCTACTTCACGCTTTTTCTGCGCTTGGTTTTCCTGCTGTTCGCCTTCTTGCTTTTCCTGTTTAGGCTTTGGCTGCTCGTCACGAGGCTGCTGTGCTTTACGCGGCTTACGACCCTTGTTGCTGCGTTTGTCATCTTGCTCTGGACGCTGCTCACTGCGAGGTTTGCGATTGTCTTGCTCCTCGCGTTCGCTGTTCTGGTCTTTAGCTTGGTCTCTGTTTTGAGCCTGGTTGCCTCTGCGGTTGTTCTTGTTTCGTGGCTTACGGCGTCGGTCGTCATTATTACGACTGCGGTTGTTTCGCGGCTTACTATTTTCGTCAGACTGTGGTTTCTTGTCTTGACTTGCTTCTAGTTCACTCTCAGAACCAAACAAGTCATTTATCCACTTGCCGATACGTGCAAATAGAGAAGGCACATCATCAGCTTTCTTAACCGGCTCTTCTTTAGGCGCAACTACTGGCGCTGCCGTAGGTGCAACTAAGCCTTTGAGTGCTGGCTCTTCTCGCTTAACTGGGGCAGTGGTTGAAACTTCAGTTTCTGTTTCTACCGCTGGCATCAACTCTACTTCATAGCTAGCATCTGATAGAACATCATCAGGACGACGGCGTAATACTTGGTAATGCGGCGTATCCAAATTAGCGTTTGGAATAAGCAATAAATCAACACCATGACGCTTTTCTAACAGTTGAATTGACTTACGCTTTTCGTTAAGTAGATAGGTTGCTACTGGAACAGGTAGTTGCGCTTCAATTTGCCCTGTATTTTCTTTGATGCTTTCTTCTTCCAAAATACGAAGAATAGAAAGCGCTAGAGATTCGGTTCCGCGAATAGTGCCATGGCCCGAACAGCGGGGGCACACGTGGTGAGCTGATTCGCCTAGCGACGGGCGCAAGCGTTGACGAGACATCTCAAGCAGGCCAAAGCGTGAAATACGCCCTAACTGAACCCGTGCTCGGTCGCTTCTCACCGCATCTTTCATGCGGTTTTCTACTTCACGCTGATGGCGCACAGGGGTCATATCGATAAAGTCGATAACCACAAGGCCACCTAAGTCACGCAGACGTAGCTGACGAGCAATTTCGTCAGCGGCTTCTAAGTTGGTGTTGAGCGCAGTTTCTTCAATATCACCGCCCTTCGTTGCGCGAGCAGAGTTAATATCGATTGAAGTTAGTGCCTCTGTTGGGTCAATAACAATAGAGCCACCAGAAGGTAAGCGAACTTCACGTTGGAATGCAGACTCGATTTGGCTTTCAATTTGATAGTGACTAAACAGTGGAACTTCACCGCGGTACAATTTTACACGGCTAGCAAAGTCTGGTCGTACTAGCTGAATATGCTGTAGCGCCTGCTCATATATGCTGGTTTTGTCAATTAGGATTTCACCAATATCGCGACGAAGATAGTCACGGATCGCACGTACGATAACGTTACTTTCTTGGTGGATTAGAAACGGTGCTTCACGCTCTTGAGAAACCTCTGAAATAGCTTCCCAGTGCTTCAGAAGTACTTTTAAATCCCACTCTAATTCTTCGTAAGATTTTCCTACGCCAGCAGTACGAACAATAAGGCCCATGCCGTCTGGAAGTTCGAGTTTGCTAAGCGACTCTTTTAGCTCTGTGCGCTCGTCGCCTTCAATACGGCGAGATATACCACCAGCACGAGGATTATTTGGCATAAGTACCAAATAGCTACCTGCAAGTGAAAGAAATGTGGTGAGGGCAGCGCCTTTTTGACCGCGTTCTTCTTTATCAATTTGAACAATAACTTCTTGGCCTTCTTTGATCACATCTTTGATGTTTGGGCGGCCTTCGAATTTGTAACCTTTAGGGAAGTAAGTGCGGGCTATTTCTTTGAGGGGGAGAAAACCGTGGCGTTCAGCGCCGTAGTCGACAAAAGCAGCTTCTAAGCTAGGTTCAACGCGGGTTATCTTACCCTTGTAAATATTTGCTTTTTTTTGCTCGTGCCCCGGGCTTTCTATATCTAAATCGTACAACCGTTGCCCATCGACAAGGGCTACGCGCAACTCTTCTTGCTGAGTTGCATTAATTAACATTCTTTTCATTGTATCTAACTCTGGTTTAGTACAGCCGTTAAGACACAAAATTAAAGTGACATGTGCAAACCCTCACCGCGCAACCTCACGGCTGGACGGGGACTTTGTTGTAACGCCGCATTATCCTTGGTGGTTGACCATTTTGACGTCGTTTTTAACGTCTTAGCTTACTCAATATCATTCGTACTTCGTATTAAAAAAACGTAGCGAATGAATCGTTATGGTCACACTGCTTTAAGGATGTCGGGAGCGACTTGCCCTTATTACTGTATTCATTATCGCGAGCAATCTTTTATTGCTCACGTGTCATTTAATTCTGTTTTAACGGCAAACTTATTTTATGTTCGCAAGCAATGGCGGTTGCTTTATTACGGCAGTGTAGTCGTTGCCTCTCTAGCTAGGTTGGTATGAAAAGTACTTTTTCATTGCGGATGCCACCAACACGATCGCCATGCTTTTTCGTATACAAGTTTGAACAGCGCCATTATTTTTCGCTGATTCGGTCTTGTTTGTTGTTTTTATAACGCTGAGTTTCACGATTTTGAGGTAGGGGGGAGAAACCGCCTGCTACCAAAAATTATAGTGTGAATTATTCCGTGCCAAAAACGCCGGTAAGTATCGCACCAAAACCCCGTTTTTAGCAAGGAAAGCAAGTGAATAAATTGTGTATATCTTTTATATCTCTTACTGGTCTGCGCACGAAACTAGTACTTTGCTCAAAATTAAAGCGAAAAGGGTTATTTTCGATATTTTGTGACTTTCAGTTAGCCGAGAGAAATAGCATTGAGGTATACTGAGTGAATGAAAGAAGAATCTCTCCAAAAAGTACGTTTTGTAACCGTTGAGGCCGACTTGGCTGGGCAACGTATCGACAATTTTTTGCGCACGCAGCTAAAAGGTGTGCCAAAAAGCATGATTTATCGCATTTTGCGTAAAGGGGAAGTGCGAGTAAATAAAGGTCGAGTGAAGCCAGAATATAAGCTTCAGGCTGACGACCTAATCAGAATTCCACCGGTTCGCGTGTCGGAAGGCGCGCCTGCACCCTCGCCAAAGCTTGATAAAATCGCATCGTTAGAGTCGCATATCTTGTTTGAAGATGATCGTCTCCTTGTTATCAACAAGCCATCAGGAACAGCGGTTCATGGCGGAAGCGGGTTAAGCTTCGGGCTTATTGAGGGGTTGAGAGCATTGCGTCCGGATGCCAAATTTATGGAGCTGGTCCACCGGTTAGATAGAGATACCTCTGGGTGTATCTTAATAGCAAAAAAGCGTTCTGCACTTCGCCATATGCACGAGCAACTGCGCACAGGTAAGATGGACAAGCGCTACAATGCGCTAGTGGCAGGAGAGTGGCCAGATAGCAGATTTAAAGTTAAAGCGCCCCTTCGCAAAAACGTGCTGCAATCAGGTGAGCGCATGGTCAGTGTGAGTGACGATGGTAAGCCGTCTGAAACTCGCTACCGTATATTAGAAAAATATGCGGGTGCCACCCTTGTTGAGGCATCGCCAATTACAGGCAGGACCCATCAAATACGTGTGCATTGTTTGCATGCAGGGCATCCAATTGCGGGTGATCCAAAATACGGTGACGCGGATTTTGATGCAGCCATGCGTCAAAAAGGATTGAATAGACTATTTCTTCACGCTCGCAGTATTTCTTTGTTGCACCCGGCAACGGAAGAACGCGTTACGTTTACTGCACCGTTAGACGATACTCTTGTAAACACACTTAAAGCCCTTTAGTCGTTATGGAATCGAAAGCTCACGAAGCCGCTGTGCGGTCCTCTACCTCGTTAAACGAAAAGCAGCCCCGATATAAGTTAGTTATTTTTGATTGGGATGGGACTTTAATGGACTCGGCTGCAAAAATAGTAAGCTGTATGCAAATTGCCGCAACGCAGTGCGGTATGCCAATTCCAACCTATGACGAAGTTGGGCATATTATTGGTATAAGCCTAAAACCGGCTATCAAAAAGCTGTTCAACATTGAAGATGACAAATTAGCGGAGCAGCTAGTTGATGCTTATAAAGATGCGTTTGTGACCCGTGATACCACGCCTTGTCCGTTGTTCGATGGTGTTAATCCACTATTGGCCAGTTTAAAGGAAGCTGGTTGTACGTTGGCAGTTGCTACAGGAAAAGCACGCCGCGGCCTTGACCGAGCTTGGGCGCAAACCAATACAGGCAGCTTCTTTAGTGCATCAAGAACCGCCGACGAGGCCGAGTCAAAGCCTTCGCCTGATATGCTGTTGCAGCTTTTAGATGAGCTTGAATTTGAAATAAGCGATGCAGTTATGATTGGCGATACCACCTACGACATGCAAATGGCTAAAACCATTGGTATGGACAGAATAGGGGTGTCATACGGCGTGCATGCGCAGGTGCACTTAGAAGCGTTGTCACCCGTTGCGTTAGTTCATTCTGTAAGTGAGTTGGAAGCCGCACTTTTTAATTAGCGTTTTTTTTAACGCGCAGCTACCTCTAGCAAGTCAACGTTGAAGTGTGCGCCGAGTAATTCATTTAACAGCATAATAGGAAGCCCTATTAAACTGTTAGGGTCTCGGCTTTCAATTTTCTCAAACAGCAAAATACCTAACCCTTCGCTTTTGAAGCTGCCGGCGCAATCTAAAGGTTGTTCTTTTTCTATGTAAGCGCGAATGGCTTCTTCATTGTTGTGTCGGAAAAATACTCGTGTTTCATCCACCTGTGTAATCGTTTTATTTGTTTCGGGCTGATGCAAACAAAGGGCAGTATAAAATGAAACTTGCTTACCTTGGCACGACATAAGCTGCTCCACAGCCTTATCTGAGCTACCTGGTTTTCCTAGCAACTGGGGGCCAATGTCTGTTTGTACGAGCGCGACTTGATCGCTACCGATAACGATAACATCGCTATCTAAAGAATTGTACTCAGCCGCTACCTTGCGCGCTTTCGCCTCTGCAAGACGCAAACTCAATGCAGTGGGGCTTTCATTGCATAAGGGCGTTTCATCAATATCCGGAGCATATGTATCTACCTGAATACCAATATTGGCAAGCAGCATTTTTCGGTATTGAGAAGAGGAAGCTAGAACCATATGAGCCACAAAAACTCCTTGTACTGAAATCAATATGTTGCAGAACATGTGTTATTCGGTGTTTTTACCGACGCTTTATTCTGCGATGGTACATTATCATTGCTCGATATATACAGCCTTTTATTGTAAGTTAAAACGCAATTATGCTTTGACAGGAAGGGGTTGACCCTTTATCATGCGCGCCCTATGCAGAAAGTGAAACTCCCTCATTCGGTTGAACCGACTAAAAGCGCCATGAAACGTTCCGATTACCGGGGCGTGATTGCGTCTAAAGATATGGAACGATTGAGTGAAGCAGTTGTCCGATGCAACGACTATGTGGACGCAGAAGTACAGTTCGAAAAAGACGCGCAGGGTCTTACTGTTTTTCACGGCCGCCTAGCCACGCAGGTAACACTTATCTGTCAAAGGTGTAATGGTGAACTTGATTATCCCGTGGAAGCGGAATTCTGTTTTACTCCAGTGCAGGGAGAAGAGCAGGAAAGCGACGACATCATTCCCGAGGCTTACGAACCGGTAGAGGTCAACGACCACGGAGAAGTTAGTCTGCTTCAAATTTTTGAAGACGAGCTACTGTTATCTTTGCCAATTGTACCCCTTCATGCAGAGTCGGAGTGTACGGTAAAGCGAGACGACATGTCGTTTGGAAAGATTGAACCGGAACAAGAGCGACAAAACCCTTTCGCGGTTTTGAAAGAACTTAAGCGAGACCAGGAGTAAGTTATGGCAGTACAACAAAATCGTAAAACGCGTTCTAAGCGCGGTATGCGTCGCTCACACGATGCATTGACAGGCGCGACTTTGTCTGTCGATTCAACGTCAGGCGAGACTCACCGTCGTCACCACGTGACTGCTGACGGTTATTATAAAGGCAAGAAAGTAATCGGCGCGTAATACGGCGACTACATTTTGTCTACACTAACCATCGCGTTAGATATCATGGGGGGCGATCATGGTCCCCCTGTTATCCTTTCTGCAGCCGTCAAGGCTATCCAACTTCACCCCGATGTTCACTTTACATTGTGCGGTGACGAAGAAATTATCCATTCAGGTCTTCAACCTCTTTCTGATACAGAGCGACGTCGTGTTTCTGTAAAACACTGCTCGCAAGTTGTTGAAATGGGCGAAGCGCCGACATCAGCGCTCAGAAATAAAAAAGACTCTTCTATGCGCCGTGTTATTGAGCTTGTCGAAAGTGGCGAAGCTGATGCGTGCGTGAGTGCAGGTAATACTGGAGCGCTACTCACTCTATCCTTTTACCTGCTTAAAACACTGTCTGGTATTGATAGACCCGCGCTTGTTAACATGATGCCTACCACAGGACATCACAACGTATTTCTCCTCGATTTAGGCGCCAATGTAAATTGCACGCCTGAAATACTATTTCAATATGGCGTCATGGGATCAGTACTGGCACAAGAAGTTGCTGGCATTGCGTCCCCCCGCGTTGCTTTGCTCAATGTGGGTGAAGAAGATATTAAAGGTAATGCGCAGGTAAAATCTGCCGACCAGCTTTTCAAAGACGCGCCTGGCATTAACTATATTGGTTATGTTGAGGGCGATGATATTTTCACCGACCATGCGGACGTGGTAGTTACCGATGGCTTCACTGGAAACGTAGCACTAAAATCTAGCGAAGGGTTAGCTAAGTTAGTGATTAACGAGGTGAAACGTCAAACACAAAAGAATTTATATACCCGTTTATTAGCCAAAATTGCTTTCCCATTACTGAAATCTATCTATAACAGTGTGAACCCCGACCAGTATAACGGTGCGAGTCTGATAGGATTGCGCGGCATTGTTATCAAGAGTCACGGAAATGCACAAAAAGACGCCTTTTATTACGCCATCGTGCAAGCAATGAAAGAAGCAAAGATGCATTTACCTGAAAAGATAAAGACAAAGATAGAAACGGTATTGTTGGAGCAGCTTTGAGCAAATATTCACGCTTTATAGGAACAGGTAGCTATTATCCCAGCGACGTGCGTACGAACGCTGACCTAGAATTAATGGTAGACACCAGTGATGAATGGATCACTGACCGTACTGGGATTAAAGAGCGACGCATTATTGGAGCAGATGAAACCGCTGCTACCATGGGGGCAGAAGCCAGTAAAAAGGCCATCGAAATGGCCGGTATCGACCCAAAATCTATCGACATGATTGTGTGCGCTACTACAAGTGGTCGCTATGCGCTTCCAAGCACAGCATGCGAAATTCAACGCATTCTTGATTTAGACGGTATTCCCGCATTTGATGTTGCTGCAGCATGCGCAGGGTATTGCTACGCCTTGAGTGTAGCCGATCAGTACATAAAGTCAGGCATGGCGAAACGCATTCTTGTCGTCGGTACTGACTGTTTAAGTCGTTTGATTAACCCCGAAGACAGAACCATGGTTATTCTATTCGGTGATGCCGCAGGGGCAACGATAATAGAAGCAAGCGATGAGCCTGGTATTCTCTCGACCCACATTAACGCATCTGGTTCTCACGGAGATTTGTTGTACGTTGGAAACCCAACCCGTGGAGATGAGCAATCAGTGCACGAAAACTGGGGGGTTATGCGCGGCAATGAGGTCTTCAAAGTTGCGGTAACTAAGCTTTCAGAAGTAGTGGAGCAAACACTTGCTGCTAACGGTATGGAAAAAACTGATCTTGACTGGTTAGTGCCACACCAAGCAAACTTTAGAATTATAAAAGCGACAGCGAAAAAGTTGAATATGTCTCTTGACCAGGTCGTGCTTACCTTGGAGCAGTACGGTAATACATCTGCGGCTACTGTACCAACAGCACTTGATACAGCTATCAGAGACGGGCGTATTCAGCGCGGACAGCATTTATTACTAGAAGCATTTGGCGGCGGATTTGCCTGGGCATCGGCGCTGGTTCGCTATTAAGCTCGGCAATCGCTTCAGAAATTTTTGATGTATTCTCGTTTCTAGTAAAACAATAACAAGGAATCGACATGACAAAGACAGCTTGTGTATTTCCGGGGCAAGGCTCTCAAAGCGTAGGCATGCTAAAAGAGCTTGCTGAGACGTCTCCGATTATCGAAGCAACCTTTAAAGAAGCCTCTGACGCACTTGGTTATGACCTGTGGGACTTAGTCCAGAACGATACAGACGGTAAACTTAACGAAACCCATATTACTCAGCCAGCGTTGCTTGCTGCAAGTGTTGCAATTTGGCGTGTAATTCGTGAGCAAGGTTTAGACGTAGACTATCTTGCAGGGCACAGCCTTGGAGAGTATTCAGCGCTAGTGTGCGGTGGCGCGATGGACTTTTCTGACGCCATTAAACTAGTAGAAGCGCGCGGTAAGTATATGCAGGAAGCTGTGCCGGCAGGCGCAGGCGCTATGTATGCTATTATCGGTTTGGATGATGCTGAAATTGCAGATATTTGTCAGCAGACAGCCATTGCCACTGGTGACGTTGTTGCACCTGTTAACTTTAATTCACCGGGGCAGGTTGTGATCGCTGGTGAGAAGAACGCGGCGGAACAAGCTGCTAACGCCTGTAAAGAAGCGGGCGCTAAACGCGCACTTCCACTTGCGGTAAGTGTGCCCTCTCACTGTGAGCTAATGCGACCGGCCGCGGATAAACTCGAAGAAGCGCTTTCTTCTTTAAATGTTCACGAGCCTGCAATCAATATTGTTAATAATGTTGATGTCACCATTGAAACACAGGGTGATGCAATCAAAAACGCGCTGGTGAGACAACTTTACTGCCCAGTACAGTGGACACGTACCGTGGAATACTTAGCTGCAGCAGGTGTAGAGCGCGTTATTGAAGTTGGCCCGGGTAAAGTGCTGACAGGTCTTAATAAACGCATTGATAAGAGCTTAGCGTCTCTTGCAGTAAATACACCTGACGGTGTAGAAGCACTAAAATAATAAGGAATCGCAATGAGTCAATTAGACGGTAAAATTGCGCTGGTAACCGGAGCGAGCCGAGGAATAGGCAAAGCGATTGCCACACAGCTAGCGCAACAAGGCGCAACGGTTATTGGCACGGCCACGAGCGAAAATGGCGCACAAGCAATTAGTGACTATCTTTCTGAGTTCGGTGGTCAAGGGTTTGCACTGAATGTTACCGACAAGGAAAGTGTTGATACCACCTTGAAAGCGATTAACGACGCTCACGGTGGGATTGATATTTTGGTCAACAATGCAGGCATTACGCGCGATAATCTTTTGATGCGCATGAAAGATGACGAGTGGCAAGATATTATAGATACTAACCTTACTTCAATATTTACGCTGTCAAAAGCTGTACTTCGCGGTATGATGAAGAAACGCTTTGGGCGCATAGTAAATATTGGTTCTGTGGTAGGCAGCGCAGGTAATGCTGGTCAAGCCAACTATGCTGCTGCGAAAGCCGGCGTCATTGGTTTTTCTAAATCTATGGCGAGAGAAGTGGCTTCTCGTGGTATAACAATCAACGTTGTTGCCCCTGGTTTTATCGATACAGATATGACAAAGGCGCTAAGTGATGATCAAAAAGCAGCCATTTTTAAAGATATTCCGGCTAACCGATTAGGCGAGCCTGATGAAATTGCAGCCACTGTTGCCTTTTTGGTGAGCGATGGTGCAGCCTATATTACAGGCGAAACCATCCATGTTAATGGTGGTATGTATATGGGGTAAATTCGCAATTTTTGCGAATTTTCCCTAGTTTGGGGTGGTATTTACCCGAACTTGGATGTAAAAATAGTATTTTACGAATTTCGAATGTCGCTGGTTTGACCAGAAAATTTGTTTAAACTGGTGCTTGCAAGGATGCACCTTGCAAAATAAACTAGCGGCACTTTTATTATCTAGTGACGTTTTAAGGGAAACCTAGAATTATGAGTAACATTGAAGAACGCGTTAAGAAAATCATCGTTGAACAACTTGGCGTTAAAGAAGAAGAAGTAAAAGCAGAAGCTTCATTCGTTGACGATTTAGGCGCTGATTCACTTGACACTGTTGAGCTAGTAATGGCTTTGGAAGAAGAATTCGATACTGAAATTCCTGACGAAGAAGCAGAGAAAATTACTACAGTTCAATCAGCAATTGACTACATCAACGCTAACAAAGACGCTTAAGTCTTAAGTAGCGACAAAACGGCTCTTATTAAGAGCCGTTTTTGTATCTCCTACCTTAGTTCCAAAGCGAGGGCTTTTTGTGACAAAACGTCGCGTAGTGGTTACTGGTCTTGGAATGCTTTCACCATTAGGTCTTAATAGCGAAGACACATGGCGCAAATTGCTCGCGGGCGAGAGCGGCATCGGTGAAATCACCCATTTCGATTGTAGTAACTATTCAACCCGTTTCGCAGGTCAAATCAATGATTTTGATCCGCAGCAATACATTGAAAAGAAAGAAACCAAAAAAATGGACCGCTTCATCCAGTTGGGTATTGCAGCTGGCAAGCAAGCGCTGGTCGATTCTGGTTTTAGTGTTTCTAAAGATAATGCTCACCGTGTTGGTGTTGCTATTGGCTCAGGTATCGGTGGTTTAGAACAAATTGAACAAAACCATTTAAAACTGACAAATAGCGGTCCTAAGCGCGTATCGCCATTTTTTGTACCTTCAACCATTACCAACATGATCTCAGGCTTTTTGTCTATCATGGAAGGGTTGAAAGGACCGAATTTAAACGTTGTGACTGCATGTACTACAGGCGTTCACAACATTGGTATTGCCGCAAGAACTATCGCTTACGGCGATGCAGATGCTATGTTAGCTGGCGGTGCTGAAGCCTCTATCACACCGTTAGGAATGGCAGGCTTTGCAGCAGCGCGCGCGTTGTCTTCTCGCAATGACAATCCACAGGCTGCAAGTCGTCCATGGGATAAAGACCGCGATGGTTTTGTTATGGGCGAGGGCGCTGGTGTCATCATGCTGGAAGAATACGAGGCAGCGAAAGCCCGTGGCGCGCATATTTATGCTGAGCTTGTTGGTTTCGGTATGAGCGGCGACGCATATCACATGACATCACCACCAGAAGATGGTGAGGGCGCAGCAGCGTCAATGCAAAATGCTATCAATGACGCAAACGTAGACGCGAACCTCATTGGTTACGTGAACGCTCACGGTACATCAACGCCAGCTGGCGATATTGCTGAAGTTGCGGCAGTTAAGCGCGTTTTCAATGATCATGCTTACAAGCTACTGGTAAGTTCTACTAAATCAATGACTGGTCACCTACTAGGTGCCGCTGGCTCTGTAGAAGCAATTTTTACTATCTTAGCATTGCGTGACAAAATGGCGCCGCCAACTATCAATCTAGATGAACCAGGCGAAGGGTGCGATTTAGATTTTGTCGCAAACAAAGCGAAAGCCTTCAATGAAGATTACGCGCTATGTAATTCATTCGGCTTTGGCGGTACCAATGGTTCGTTGGTTTTTAAACGAATCTAGATTTAGCGAAAGCATAGATGTTATTTTCAAAAGGCAGCTAACCGCTGCCTTTTTCTTTTATTCTCGTTACTTGATTTCGCACATCAATAAACCCCAGCAGCAAAAATTCGCTGTAAGCGAAGTGAAATTATCTATGCGGACTGGTATTAGCTATGGATAATCAGAAGGCTTCCTAAACCCTCCTAGTTGTTTGATTATTAATCTAGTTAAATGGGTTAAAGGATTACCAGGTATTGAATTGCAATGATAAGTCTATGCTGAATAGCGCTATAAGTTGTTTGACCAACGCAACTTGGTATACTCCTTCTAATCAGTAAATCAGCAATTAAGACCAAGCATTGATAATTATTCCAAATGCTACGCCAATTTCATCCAGTGACCGGGCATTTAATTACGGAGACGGTGTGTTTACCACATTGTTGGTCCATCGTAATAAAGCAGAGCTAAAGCCTTATCATTTATCTAGGTTAAAGCACGACGCCGCAGCAATTAAACTTGATATTGATATCAAAACCCTGGACGTCGCTATTTCTGAGCATATAGATCATGTCGCCACATCGTCATGTAACGATTTGGAATCTAAATACGTCTTAAAAGTGCACATTTCAGGTGGACAGACGGGCAGAGGGTATGCGCGAAGCGAAGAAAGTGTGGTTCAGGTCAGATTTAGTCAGCATCCTTTTCCCGGTCATTATGACACTATGTTGCGGAAAGGTTTATCTGTTATATGCGCTCAAACTCGGTTAGCCATTCAACCGCTGCTCGCGGGCGTAAAACATATGAATAGATTAGAACAGGTCCTGATTAAACATGAAGTGAATGAGGCAGGCGCAGACGACGCTATCGTATGTGACACTCAAGATAATGTGATTGAAGCAAGCGCGGGCAATCTGTTTTTTTTCTATAACAATGCCTGGTACACCCCTTCACTGAAAGGGAGTGGAGTAAATGGCGTGGTGAGGCAATATCTTATCGATTCATTGCTAAATGATAATCATGAATTACATGTGGGAGAGTATCAGCTTTCTCATTTACAAAGCGCCAGCGCTGTCGTGATGACGAATGCTTTAATGGGTGTAATGCCCGTGAAGGAACTTCGAATGCCCGATTTTTCAATGGTTAGTTTTGACGTGAAGAACAAGGCAATTGAAGCATTACAGCAGCGACTGAATGATGGAAAGCGCTAACCCAAAGCACTCGCGTAGGGTACGCCGACAAACTCAAAATAATGATAAGCATAAAAATCAAGAGCTTAAAATGGAAATAAAACCTGTGAATTTAGGAGAGCGGCAAGAATGAAGCGCTTAGTAATTCTCCTTTTAACCCTTGGCTTATTTGCTGTCATTGGGGCTGCATCGGGCGTTATGTTTGTATCTTCGAAGGTGACTACGCCCCTAAAGCTGCAAAAAGAAACCCTCATTACTATTGAGCGCGGAAGCAATGCTTATCGAACGGTAAAGCTGTTGCGTAATGAAGGTTTGAGTGAGGTATCCCCGTTTGTGGCTAAGGTTTGGCTAAAGCTTTTTGCAGGTAACACGTTGGTTAAATCAGGCTCTTATATGTTGCGGCCCGGTCAATCCCTCGTTGATGCCTTTACCCTTTTTACCGAGGGTGATGAGCATTTGTTTGCAGTAAGTTTAGTCGAGGGCCTAACGCTTACCCAGTGGCTTGATACGTTGAGACAAAACAATCAGCTAGAATTTGATATTACTGATGCTACGTTTCGCGAGATAACCAGTGACAATGACGTAAAGTGGTGTTGTGAAAACGTTGAACAAACTGAAGGCGTTTATTTAGCCGATACCTACTTTTTCACGAAAGGTACCAAGGCTAGCCAAATTTTGAAGCGGGCTCATGGTGCACTGGTCGATTATGTGACTAGCGAATGGGAACAGCGCGCTGTTGATTTGCCGTTGCAAACCCCGTATGAAGCCATTATTTTGGCAAGTATTATTGAAAAAGAGACTGCAGTGCCGTCAGAGCGGGATATGATAGCAGGCGTATTTATTAACAGGCTTAATAGAAATATGCGTCTGCAAACAGATCCCACTGTAATTTACGGTATTGGACCTACGTTCGACGGAAATATTACGCGCAAGCACCTGCGTACCGCTACACCCTATAATACCTATGTCATTAAAGGGTTGCCGCCAACGCCGATTGCCATGGCCGGAAAAGCTGCTATTCATGCTGCACTGCATCCATTATCAACTGATGCGCTGTACTTTGTGGCAAAAGGAGATGGAAGTCATCAATTTTCCACAACACTAGAAGAACACAACGCTGCTGTGCGAAAATATCAGCTTAAAAGATAACGTAGTGAAATTTAACAATGCGTTCATTATCTATCGCGAAACACTGAAAAATAAATAGAGTTTAAAACGTCATGCGCGGAAAGTTTATTGTAGTAGAAGGCCTTGAAGGGGCAGGTAAAAGCTCTGTAATCGGGTTGATCGTTGAGGCGTTAAAAAAAGCCGGAAAGCGCGTGGAACAAACTCGAGAGCCTGGCGGTACGCCAATGGCCGAAGCCATTCGCGAATGTGTGAAGCACGATTGGCATGAAACGGTAAGTGAAGAGACGGAGCTGCTTTTAATGTATGCTGCCCGGGTTCAACTGCTCACGAATAAAATTTTGCCTTCCCTCGATGCAGGGGCATGGGTAGTGGGAGATAGGCACGATTTATCGTCTCAAGCTTATCAAGGCGGCGGTCGTGGGGTTAGTGAAAAAACGATGACGGCGATAAGCGATATCGCATTAAAAGGTTTCAAGCCAGACTTGACTTTGTACCTAGACGTTGATCCTGCAGTGGGCCTAGAGCGTGCTCGTGGGCGTGGCGAGCTAGACCGTATAGAGCAAGCTGGTTTAGCGTTCTTTGAACGTACCCGCGCTAAATATCTCGAATTAGCAGAGCAAGATGACAGTATAGTAGTAGTGAGTGCTATGCAGTCTATGGAGAAGGTTCACCAAGACGTTATTGCAGTTATTCATCACTATATAACTAGCGAATGCAGCGGCGATGTCAGCCAGCGAATTACATCTGTGTTAGGAGACGGTTAATGCAGATGTTGCCTTGGTTCACCGCAACCTATGCCACCTTACTTTCTCGATATCTGGCTAAAAAGCTGCATCATGGGTTGCTTTTAACTGGGCCAGAGGGCATCGGTAAGCACCGTCTTGCTACTGGGCTTGCCAACGCACTGCTGTGCAAGCGGCCAAGTGCAGACGGCCCGTGTGAGCAGTGCCAGAGCTGCCAGCTAAGACAAGCTGGCAACCATCCTGACTTTCACATCCTTGAAAGTGAGAAGCAACTCGGCGTGGATAAAATTCGCGAAGGGATTGCCAAGCTCTCAGGAACGGCGCAAATGGGAGGTAACAAGGTGTTGCTTATCCCGAGCGCTGGCTCTATGACTGAGGCAGCAGCTAATGCGCTGTTGAAAACCTTGGAAGAGCCCACAAATAATACGTTCTTGCTCTTGATAACTGACAATATCAACAAGCTTATGCCTACAATACTAAGCCGTTGTGAGAGGCAATTATTGCCTCTGCCGTCAGTATCAGAGAGTTTGAACTACTTGCAAGCCAAAGGCGTAGAAGATGCAAGCGAAGCATTACTTGCCGCCTATGGCTATGCCCCGTTGCGCGTGGAAGAAGCATTATCAGGCGATAATGATTTTAGCTACCGCAATTTCAGCGAGGGTATCCAGGCGCTGCTAGCCGGTGATGCCAACTTGCAGGCACAAACGCTGGCTAGTAAGTGGCAGGACAATGCTCAGCAAGTTGCATTGTGGT
>Ga0115005_10001132_pt1 | contig 20926 bp, 19 predicted proteins | sample ArcOceMetagenome_FD_87163 | JGI IMG/M metagenome (GOLD analysis project Ga0115005, IMG submission 87163) | Marine eukaryotic phytoplankton communities from Arctic Ocean - Arctic Ocean - Greenland ARC118M Metagenome | ecosystem: Environmental > Aquatic > Marine > Oceanic | place: Arctic Ocean... | reverse complement strand
GGTTACTTTGTACCGGCCTTTGCTGACTGTAAGCTAATGCTGACTGTTGTCCCAAATTAGCATTAGAAATCCCTTGCGAGTATTGGCCCTGAGGACCAGCGACTTGTCCAAGGCTCGCATTCAAGTTACTTTGTACCGGCCTTTGTTGACTGTAAGCTAATGCTGACTGTTGTCCCAAATTAGCATTAGAAATCCCTTGCGAGTATTGGCCCTGAGGACCAGCGATTTGTCCAAGGCTCGCGTTCAAGTTACTTTGTACCGGCCTTTGTTGACTGTATTGTTGAGCAGATGGTGATGGTTGTGCCCCATTTGGATTCCCTTGCGAATGGATCTGACGACTAGAGACTTGCACTAAACCAGCGTTGAAGTTGCTTTGCGTCGTCCTTTGTTGCCTACGAGAATGTGTTTGAATTGGTTGTGACGATAATGGATCATTAGAGATTCCTTGTGGACGAACGTGACGAGATGGGACCTGGTATGTTGAGGGTGTGGTTTTCCTCAGTGATGATGATGATTGTGTTGTCCTTGCTCTCGGTTGTAGCTGGGATGTATGTGGCAGGATTTGGTTCGCTTTGGGTGTCATTCTTTGGGTAGCTTCATGTTGAATAGGTTTACGAAGATTAGGATTTGTCGAGGGGTGATGAACGGTTCGAAATTCAGAACTGATTTTCTGTTGTGGCACATTTGGTGCGGTTGTCACACTTGATCGCACAGTTGGCTGGACAGATCGCCGTGTGTTCACCTTCTCGTTTGGTCGCACGGCTCTCGTAGCTTTCTTCTTGGGAACAGGAGGTGTCTCGTTTAACATCATTGCAAGTGGGTGATCAGCACTCATTTTCTTCAGTTTTGAGACAGGCTCTGAACCCGGGGCGGGAGATGGTGCCATTGCGATTTCATATGCAATATTTTGTATATGTTCGCCCGACTTGGTTGGCTGAATTATGCTTTGATTTTTCTCAACGTCACCCAAAGCGGTTTGGAAAAGTGTCTTCAGTGTTTCAATCATGAGAGCAGCTTCTGGGTGAAGAGATTCCCCATCAATTGCTTTCATTATACTATCGACAACTCCATGAGTACCATCGGAGTCCACAATTGATATAATCTCTTCAATGTTGGTTAGATCTGAAGACAGTAGATGCAAGAGACGGATGGGGCTTAGCAGCGGAACACCAAGTAATTCCATAGATTTTGCTTTGAGTATAAAGTTGATAATTGCTTTGGTGTAACCCCAAGGCACTAGTTTCAAACAAAGGAAAGGACGAAGTTTGCATGTACAAAGTATCGCATCCGTGACCATCTCCGTGACATCTTTCTTTGCTATAACTAGGTCTTTAGAGTCTGCATGGACACTGTTACCGACAATCCTCATCCCTGTAAACAGCTCCATTTCTTGTGACCAACGAAATAGAAGGGCCTCTAGAAAAACGCTCGGATCACGCAGCTCGAAAGAGGGATTTTTCAGATATAGTTCCACAAAGACATCTCCGATGCATAACTCATGTTTCGCCAGGCTATAAATAAGCTTATAACCTGCAGGCAGGCTAAACCTATGTTCCGTAGCTATTCTGTGATTGTCAGAGTCAAAGATCTTGTCCATTAGGCCTGTTAGAGATTGACGAAGTTCAGTTCGTGTTGAAGTGTCCCACAGAAGTTCTGGAGTTTCGCTATCTTTGTCGAATGTCAAAAGAAAAGCTTCCGCACCATTACTTTTAAGTATCGCTAACAAAGCCGAGGGGATGAAGCACTTTAATTTTGACGCTGTAAGGAGAAAGATCAAACATTGAGAATATGTATTTTTGCATTATTCCCAAATATATCTTAGTGATAACAACTTAGAATCTCTCACCTGCTGTGGTGCTGACCTGAGGATCGTACAGCAGCCTCGCCAAAGTCTTAGCTGAACCTTCTCTAGAAGTCCAATCGTAGGTCAAGCGATCACATCCAGCGATTATCCCAAGCAACTCTAACCAACCACTTGATGTGACAAGATCTGACGCAACTGATGAGGAAGATGCCAAAGACTCGAGGGTTGACCATCTAATTTTTTGCTGAGTACCATTGTCGTCATCTGAATCTCTTTGGAATTCAAGAGTTCTCAACAAATAGGGTATGAGCTTACACTCGACTAGAGCATTGGCAAAGGCTTGTTTTGGGCCCAGCTGCATCATGATATCTGATACCATAGGAAGAGACTGGAAAGGGTATAAATGAGCGAATGTTTTTATGTAATTTGAAGGAGTTCATTTGTTGTAATGCACTAACCTTTTGGCATGAGAGAGAAACCATGCTAATGATAACTCCAGCTGAATGAGGCTCACACATGACGTCGTCAATCAGACCATCTCTCTTCACTAATTGAAGTAGTGCTTGAACACACATAGGAAATCGAGCGTCCGTCAGAGGATACCATACACTTTCTTTATCCGGGTCCATTGATGAATCGTCGATCTTCTCTTCTAATAAAAACCTCCTTGCGGGAGACGTTTCCAGTGCACCTGTGCTTTCCTTATCTTTCAAAATTGAACGTCCAATAAAAGCAATTAATGATCGAGCAAAATGAGAGATATCTGCAATTTCCTTCGTGGCCTCTTGCACATCCATATTATTGAATATTCTAATGTACACCCCTCCAATGTTGACTTCATCGGAGAGGTTGCTATATTCAAAAGATTCAGCAGCTTCCAAATGGGTTGCCAAGTCTTCAGTGCATGGATCTTTCGCTTCCATCATGCTCAAGAAAGACATTAATTCTTTTCGCATATTCAAATCCCACAACCTCAAAGGGGTCTCAATACTCAGGTTTAGGGTGCGAAGTGTATCTTCGCTGTCGCTGCTTCGTAGCATTTTAGCGATGGGTTTCGTCAAGACCTGCTGCAACGCCTCAAACAAAGCTAAATTTAGAGGCGAAACAAATTCTTCTTTCATTACTCCGCACAACATTCCGAGAGCCCTTGTTGCCACCCCACCAAAGTAATTAAGCTCAACCTGCGAAATCGACTTCTCGAACTTTTCGGTCTCAAGAGAAAGTAGTTCTAGCTTGGGATCATAATCGAGCATGGAATGGATGAGATTCCACACAACCCCAGAGCTCGCAAGATCGACTTGAAGCTTCTCACTTTTAGCCATGCTCAATATACCTTCTAATGCAAATCTCTTGAGTAAGTTAGAACCGTAGACATTCTGCCCCACGAACCGTAGATCAATGCACTTCCGCCAAATTTGACATATCCGTAAACAGCTCGGCAGCGCCTCTAATGCAATCCGACCATTTTCATAATAAGCTACACCTGCTATAGTATGTACCACATGCACCAAACTTTCCATTTGAAGCGAGATAAGCTCATCATTTTGGGATATTTCATGAAGTTGAATTGAAGCTAGAAAGGAAACGTAGCAATTGAGGAGATTCGCCAGAACGAGAGTGCCACCTTCACGTATCAGTTCTTCTGCGTTCATTGGGGAAACTAAGCATGAATGAAATAGGAGATCGATTGCTGTCCGAAGAAATTTTGCTCTACCCAATGACATAAAGAATGAGCGTACCTCATCTCCTTTCGGTGGATTCAAGCACGCTAGTAACATCTTGTAAGGATATTTGAATTTGCCGATTTCTGCGGCATGACGTCTACAAATCAGGAGCTGCGTCTTCATCAACAGCCAGGTAGGAAATAGTTGAGACCGGGTAATATTTAGTCCTCCCATGTCTGCATCACTGAACACCTCTCCATCGAAATTACCTTTCACCGCTAATTTGTTCTCTGCAGCTGATCTTTTCACAGTAGGCTGAAGCAATTCGTAAGCAACTTGAATTTTGTGGAACATTTCTTGACCGTTTAGATTCTGACGGGATATTTCGAAGGGGGATCAGACCGTATCTATTCATTTACAAACCTATTCTTCAATATTATCAATCATGGACTTACCTTGTCAGGGTGATATTTTCTGGCAGCTTTGCAATATGCTTCTCGCAACTCAGTTTCGTTTGCATTATCTTTCAAACCCAATAACGCCTTAGCATCATCAAAGGCAGGTGCTTCTGTTCCTTCATTTTGTTGTAGATCCCTCCACCGTTGAATACAAGCACGAAAAACAGATAAAGGTTCGTGGATTGGCCAGTCTGGGAACTCCTCGTCGCACAAATTCTTGAGGTAATAATTGTGGCAGAAAATTTCATCATGCAGTCTTTCATAGTGAATTCTTGGAATTGGACAATATTCATATCTAGAACTTTTCTTTGTTTGAAGATTATCTGGGAAATCAACAAGATGGTCCCGAACCAATTGTACCAGGTGATTTCTCATATCCGATGTCCAAATCACTTTGAAAAACAACATTAACATTAGAGAAATCACGACTCGTTTACAAGATCTATTAAAACATTTGGCAGCTCACCTTCAGGCGTGTCATGCTGGTCTTGAACAAAAATTTCTGCAAACCTATCTGCTCCATGATTCATCAATACCTTTAGCAAGCCATCTGGCAGAAGATTTCCAAGAATGCTTCGAGTCTCGGCAGCAAATTCGTTTCTTTTTGTACCCGTAGCGATCCTAATGAAAAAGTCTTGCTTCATATGAGTGGCGTCCAGAAGCTTCGCAAGAGGCCGCCAGTCAGAGCCCTTGTAAGTAAAAACAAAGAAAAACACTCCTGTCAAGTACAGCTTGCTGCATGCCTTGTCATTATGGGACATTAGAGATTGTAAAAGCTCTGCTGTCGAATGAACTATCTCAGGTTTGCGGCATAGAAGACCCTGGCAGATGATTGCGAGGGCATTGCTATGCAATCCTAGAAAGGAAGTAGTCTGTGATTTTTCTGATTCTTCAGAAAGTTGAGGTCTCTCACAAATGAGCTTCTTTGCGATGGGGATAGGAAAGAATGGAATTCCATTCGAATTTAAACTTTTATGGACCAGCACTATACGCTTCAAACAAGCAAGTGCCAACTTAGAAATTTGGGTGGAAGTTAAAACTTCACCGGCTGATTCTGTTGTCTCGGGCAAAGTTAATGGTACGGTGTCAGAATTGATATGACACTCTGATGATAGCTCACAAAGTTGATAAATACTGCCCCAGTTGAGGAGTTGCTCCAAGTTTTCACGGGCGTTAACGGGCTCATATTTCTCATCGTTTACACCCATTGACACAGCTACCAAAGAAAGAAGTCTCTGCCTGGTTTCTACACTATTTGATGTTCTCATGTACCTCAGTAAAATTGAGATATCAGGAAAAGGCCCAATTTTTGCAGCATGAATGGAGTACAAACGTTCGAGGCACCTTATGCACATGTTTGCAACCTGATATGCAGATCCAGAAGAAGTGAGAATGGTTCGTAAGAAAACACGATAGAAAAAACATGCCAATAATTCTCACCAACACATTTCGATCGATGTCGCATAAAAATCGCCGGAACAACAATTCAAACAATCGCACTGGATCATCCCAGGTCTTGATGAAGGAATCACTTGCTTGAAGCCAGAGGCGCATATATACTGACCCTACTTGGACCTCCTTCTCAAGAGATGGATAAAGAACAGAAAATTGTTCATGATTCCATGCTATTTCCTGAACATTACCTCTTGCCTCAGTCTCCTCTTCAATAGATTTGATTTCTAACGTCAACGCATTTTTGAGATCCATCCTTGTATGTTGATTCCAGATCAAGTCCGGGAGAGAATGATTTTGAGTAAGGACGTGAAAAAATATTCGGAAGTTGGCCTGTTTCCGTAGAACATTACTAGTAGTGTTTGATAATGATTCCACCATCTTAATACGTTGTCTGAATCGTACAATGTTGATTCCAGCTCCACCTGAACATTCATACTGCCCCTCATCTTCTTCAGATCTCTCAAGAAAATCGAGTTGATCTTCTTCCTCCAAACTCAACGTCGGCATTATTAAGTAAGTATGAAATCCTGAGGGTATCATCCTGCCCAGTAATTGTCTTTCTGCGCTATCTGCCGCGGCCATCCACATTCCACTAAGGTACCTACTCAGAACTCTTTGGCCTTCATTAGGACTAAAAATAGCATGGTAAAAATGTTTCAGTAGGGCTCCTGATGTTAAAGCCGACTCTCGGATAAGATGTTCAACTTTTCGAGAGTGATTTATCAAGACTTGGAGTATCACTGTTGCATTTTCTGCTATCATTGACGTTGGAGACTGGATCAAAACCATTAACGAGTCATGCCTGTTCAAATATGACATAGCATAGTTATGAGTTAACAAGTGACCTTCTAAAGTCTGCAACACTGTTCCTCATGTCAACTTACTTTGTAGATAATATTTTGATGAAACTTGAAATTTGATCGGGCGAAGTTGTATCGTGATGAGAACACAGAAGCGACTCGACAATATTGCTACAAACCATAGAAACAAGAACGGAAAAGAATTGGTCGCTTTGACATCCGCTTTCCATCATGCATCCAACAAGTTTGTTGACGACATTTGACTTGGAGTATAGGAGGAAGCCCTTGTTGATAAATTCAGATTTTCTCTCACGCTCCCGAGCAAAAGGTCGCGGTAACAGCAACACCGACAGACATTTGAGGGACCAATACAGAGCGAAAGGATCCTTTATGCACCAAATGTCGAAGATGGCGTTGACTACCTCTTCATTTTTAGCTGTCGAAGCGTAACCCGTCTCTGTCATCATCAATCTATAAAGCGTCTGGAAGATTGGTGTTATAGCATCATGGATTGAACCGTATGACTTCTCACTCTGGGTAGTGCTGGAAGTGTCAACTAAATATTTCATCAGTATGGAGCAGACCCCCCACAATGCATTTATTGACTCTTCGATATATTTCTTCTCATTTGGCATGGCACATGCAGTTTTTATGCAAACATTTGCGTTCAACTCTCGGCAACATTCAATTGTGGCGATAGATTCATCCAATATCTGTTGAATGGTAACACTACTATCGAGATGGAAGATATGTTCGACATATGCATACGATACGGACGATACTTCGTGCACTTTCCTCAGGCATTGCATATCTATGGGCTCCTGCTGGAATATATTTTGCGTTGGCGCTGCACTGGCGTTATTGTTTTTGTCCACATCATCGCCTGTAAAGCCAATCATACGATATGGAGCACACGGCACGTCTGCCACAGTAAGATTGAAATTTCTGGAAAGATTCACAGAAGCGTCTAGGATTGGCACGATGACAGCATCAATCTCATTGCTAGCATATGTTCTACAAAGACCTCCTTTGTATTCAATTGTGAATCTCCTTTCATTATTCAATGGATTGCCCGAATGTCGCACGATATTTGCAATATCCTGCAAAGGACGACAACTCGCGGTAGATTTGGTCCCACTTTCATTTTCGTCCAACTCCAGCAAGAACCCATTGCGGGTGATCATCAAATATCTCCTTGTATTAGAATCCTTCTGATTTTTCGACATTCTCAATTGCATACGTTTGCTGAACTTTCGAACAGGGAAAACACCCATACTTTCACCAACATTGATCTTTTGGCATCTTTTAACCTTTGATTGAATCACATAATTTATTCCAACACTTTCTGATACTATCAGCGGCAGTGCAAAGAGCTCAAATTTATTCTTCAAAACAGTGACCAATTCACTCCTTCCCGACCCTCCCTTTCGCGGTGAGAACACAAGCCAAGTCTTGCATTCACTCTTGGCCTGCATGGAATTACTCGACTCCACAACATGAAAAACGATGCCATTTTCATCATCATTAAGAAAACTAATTCCCCTGATACACCGGTAGTAATACGTCCTAATCGGTGAACCCGTACTTGGATCTAATTCAATCAATCCATACGGAGCGCACATGAGCGCCGAACCAATCCTAGTATTATGTCTCGTCAAACGCTGACACTGCATGAACGTCGGATGCTGCTGCTGTCCCTGCCCAAACGTCTGACCCAAACCATGAACAGCGGTAACACGCTCCGAGAACGAAGTCAATGCTTCATCCCTCCCACCCTCAAAACACTTGAATTTCAACTTGATCACTCCCTTATTATTCTCCACAACATCAATAATAATGCAATCCTTTTCTTGAGGTAAAGCCATGTAATTCCTTACATTGGAATAATACCACAAATTCGTAATCTCATTCGTTTCCGGATCGAGGGTTGTAAAATATGTTTTATGCAGGGAGAGAATCCTAGAATATCCCGCTCTCCAATTTCTCACTTTGGTAACTACATATTTAGCAGTGCACGGTTCGATGGATAGATTGTAATACTTTGTTTCTTGGGAAGGATGCCCTTGAAACCTCCGTTTCTGCTCCTCATGCTGATGTTTGACTTGTGCATTGAGTGCGACTTTGGTCGGTTTGACAGATGTGGTTTCGGCAGGTGTATTGTCCATGACCTGGCCTAAAAATGATTGTAATACATTTTTCCCTTCTTCCAATATATGTGTTTCCTCCTTGATGGAATCTGCATTGATGACAATATTGGAACGGCTGTTTTGAGCAGCGATGGTCATGCGACGATGATCTTCGACAATTCGACCTGGATCGGAGTATTGTTCTCCATTATTTGTATAGGTCATGGATCCAGATGTTCCCCCCATGACTTGTTCCTGTTCAGCGGCTTTATTTTGAATGTTATCACCCATTATTCCATCCCCGGTATCCATGATATTGGTATTGACTTCGTGACTCGTTGCTGCTGTTGCTGCTGTTGTATCAGTCGCGCCATGAGCGGGAAGCGATTGTGATGGATCTAAAGGTCGCTGCATCCCCCGCAATGGATCTTGGTCATAGCTGACATCCAAAAGATTCTCACTTGAATTCATAATGTTGAATGAATGTTGTGTGATACGTTACGATGAAACTTTACTGTCTGCTGTTTCTCACTTCTTAGCTTACAACCAAGAGGCGCGCTTTGAGTTGAAGATAGATACTATGGAAAATTGTATCGACTTGTAGACCACGCCAAGTACTACAACAGTGATGACGTATAATAGCAAGAGACTTCTTTCTGACTTTGATGCCTGGATACCTTGACCTTGATTGATGCAGATAGATGCTCGGTCGTGCTTTGAGCTTGTGTCCGTGTGTCGTGTCTTTGGTCTTTGTGCTGGTCGCCTTTCTTCTTTCTTGTTGACATCAAAATTTTCAATTCGGATTTCTAGATTTCGAGGGTCAACTCCAACCCCCTTCATCCCTCTCTTTCTTTTCTCTTTTGTTTTAGGCCTTTTCTTTTTTGCGATTGCCATCGCGATTGCCAACTCCAATCCAACCCCCGGCCAGCCTCGCAATGGCGACGAACACCTCCTCCTATCTTCCAACCACTGCAATAACACCAAAGACGGCATCATGGCACTACTCGATTTCGCTCAACCATCATACTACAAAGGCAAGGTAGCTGATTTCAAAATCAATGCTAGCAACTACTACAAGCCTCTTTTCCGTTCTGGAAGGTGAGACTAAAATGGGTGTATCGGCGGGTGGCGTAGATTCTACGTGGGTTTGTACTAGGGATGGGTCTGACCTGACTTTTGCATCGTTATGGGTTGATGTTGGAATAGAATTTCGTTGCAGCGATATCTATATTTGAATATACACTTATGCTAGCATTGTATGGAGTTTGGCGGTAATGAGATGAGGAGGACGATTTTTCATTATTTTACCTTTCTTCACTGCCATTTTCATCCATCTAACGTATGCCCTTTTTCTCGTTTTTCTTCCTCCTTTTACAATTAATGCGATACTACTTCTGTTCTACTTAGTATCAAGCCCCTTTTTCACATCATGGCTTTCACCTCTGTTGTAATGTACACCACCAACTACATCTGCCTCAAGGGTAAGTTCCAACTATTGGAGATTTTTTTCATGTCACTTTTTTTCTCCGAAAAAAGTGTCTTACATTGAACATTATCCTCTACTTTATCGTACATTTTATCTACAGGAGGAAAGGTCAAGCACGCTCGTCAAGAAAAGGCGATTGCTTTGGAGGAATATTACAAGAACCACGGAATCGAGGCTCATCATTAAACAATTTATCATTGTATTGTTGAATTGGAGTGTCGGTAGTCGGAGTCAGTCGGATTGATTGTGAAACAACATTCAGTTGACTTTTGGATTGTAAAGTTTTGGAAGACGGAAATTTGGCAGGGTGTGAGCGATGACTTGGTAAATTTTATAGCGTATTGCTGTAACTTAAAAGTCTTTCTCAGTTATCATGAATTTTTGAAACTTTTTGAAATGGCTCTTGCTTGGAAAAATAAATTTCCTCAACGGTATTCGATTGATCAAATCTGCTCATCAAATCTACCAGTATCAGCTAGACATCATAATCTTACCCAATCAACGTACTCATGCTTGAAACCGAATCATATGAACTGATACCTTTTGACATTTTAGCCAGTAGCGAAGACGATGATTATCCAGCATCGAATCTAGTTCAACATTCGAGTAGGTAAGAAAGAGGTGCAAGAGTCTGAACATTTTCGTTTCAATATTCCCGCGCCTCTGTAATTGTGTCCAACAAACCAACAATTGTATCTCATTTTCACTCGTTTAGTTCCTCTGGTTGGCGTACTGCATCAAATGCCCCATATCCACATCATTTAATTGTCCAGCTCAAAGGTCAAGAAAATGACGGATCGTCAAATGCAGAGGTAGAACTAACAATATCCAAAATTCAAATCCTCGTCCAAGGAGAGACGTTGGATACTCCTCAGAAACTTGAGATCCTTGTGGCGAATTCAAATATCGAAAAGGAAGGGCACGAGGATGATGATACTATCGGGACCGATGTTGGCTCTTTGAACTTTACACGGCTGGGAAGCGTTGTTTTGAGTGCATGTATCACCGGTCGCGAAGAGAACAGTAATTGCCAAAGTACGAGCACCAAGCAGCTTTCTATTTCTCTAAAGGGCGTCTCGGCTTCATTTGTGAAAATTAGCATTTACGATTCAAACGATGAATCTCTTCTCCCTCCAAATAAAAATGCTCAAATTGGTTTCTCATCGCTTTCTTTGTTGGCGAAAGCTGAGGCACAGAGTGCAAATGCTACAGTGCAAATATTGACAGCTGATAGTGAGCTCAACTGCAATGAGTTGAATTCACGATTGGAAGCATTGGATACTTTGAAACGCGAAAAGGCCAGGGATGAGGTAAGCGAATTTGTTCTTACATATTTTACAGACACAGCTACGAGACAGCACATCAGCTCACCCTCTAAAAAATCATTGCAAATAATACCAAAGGACTTTGTAAGTGCAGCTAGAATCAAGGAAGCACTCACAAAACTCCATAAATATATGACCATAATGAATGAAACCCAAGAAGCTATGCAGTGTGCTGCTGAAGAGGAAGACTATCTCAAAGCGTCGACACTCAAGGCGAAAAGGGATGCTTCTCGTGTGGCATTTTTCAGCACGTTTGAGAAAGCTGAGAAAGATCCGAAAGAAGAATTTCAAGATGATAGAAAGGATTCCGATTTCATTAACCAATTTGACGATATGTCCTTGTCCTTATCTACAATTCGCAGAGACCAAGATGATCCTTCTGTCATGACAGCCACGACCAATCGCCAGTTTCTGATCGATCGACCGATCTTACCTAAAGCAGATACTGTCGAGGCACCTTTCCTCGACGGAGTCTCAATAATAGGCAGTGAAACGAACAGAGCCAATGAAGTACCATTTCCTTGCATTGAAGAAAGTTCACCACATCCTTTGGAAGGCGTACCAGGTTTCCAAGATCTTCCTGTGCCTGAAGAGATAGACAAAATAGACGGTGGGATGTCAACTAGTTTCTCTCAGAATACTTCACATACCTCAACAGATTCTATCCATAAGATGGAGAATATTCTTGGCCCGTATTGTACGAGATGCCTATTGTCAAAAAATTGGTCCCTGCGAGAGGCAGCAATTCTCAAATTATGCCAAAAACTCAAAGAAGTCATTGCTAATCTCAAATCTTCAGCTTCCCACTGGTGGGAATCCTTCTCAAGAGGAATATGCGTCATACTAGAACGAGTGATAGACGATCGAATTGTTCAGGTATTCTTGACAGGTCTCATTTTCTTGGACGATTGTATGATTGAATTTGAAGCAATCGGGGCAGCTCCCAAGGAGATTATTTCGTTGATTGGAAATGTAATAATAAAACTTGTTGGCAAGCTCGGAGACAGCAATCCTAAAGTCGTCGAGGGTTCTGAAACTGCTCTAATGTCCTTAGCATTGAGCAAAGTGATTGGTCCACTGTATGTGGGTTCGCAAGTGATAAAACTCATGTCATCGACAGATTCAAAGGCACTAAAATCTGTTACAAAGAGGTGTGAATTTCTCAAGGAATTGCTAGAAGAGTTTGGAACAGCAGCCCCATCAGTGCAAAAGCACCTCGAATTTCTCCGTGCCTTTTGTTTGAATCATAAGGAAGTCGAACCACGTGAGGCAGCAAAAGAGTTATCGGTTTCTCTATTTTTGAGGGATGGTAGTGAAGTCTTATCATTGTTGAATGATTTATCAGAGCGACAAACGAAAGAGTACAAATTGGCCTTCTTGAAAGCAAAAAGAAGAGAGAAAGTCCCAGCTGGGCATGAAATTGACAACACACATGCAGCGAGAGACGATCATTATTCTCAGAACATCGGCATGACTCAGAAACTAACAGGGGAAGGAATGAGTGACATTGTCAAGACTTCTGGTAGAAGAGGTCGCGGTCGCGGTCGCGGACGCTCGCGAAGATCTCATTAAAAATTTGAAGCTTCAAAGGTTTGTTGATTCATTCCTAGAATGTGCAATTTCAAATTATTTGTTTATTTTATAAAAATACATTATATCGAAAATAGTATGATATACATTTGAACGTCGCTTTACTACCATCAGCTCAGAAGACCCGGTAGGGATCCACTTGATCTGAGTAGAACGTATTGTAGGGTAGAAATCGTTTGAACTCTAACCATCATGTTCAATTGTTATATTCCCTTTTGTCCCAGCAGAGTTTACTTTGTCGAGGAGAGAACTACTGCTCGTATGCTGGATTGCACAGGAATTGTGTATTGAGAAATAGACTTCTCGTACACGCACGGAGTACCATAGCTGTTTTTACGCAGTACTTCCAGAAGGAGCTCATGTTTTCATTTGATTCACTCCTCTACTGCTAACGACCCTCCTAGTAGCTATGATCCTACAGTAAGAATTGAGTACAAAATGCGTTTTATTTAGTTGTTGGCATCAAGTTGGCATGAAGAAAAATGCGACTTTTGAACATTGATAATAATGGGGGACAATAACCTATTGCGTCGAGCTTTTCATCTCAATCTTCAATCTTCCCGAACCAAATTTATTAAAATTGCTTTCTTCTGTGCCAGCCAGCGCAATTGTAATTAAAAGATTCGATGCTGATGCATTCTGCAATCTCAACACCTCCTTTAATTGTAAATTAATCGCAAATAAATACCTAATGAAGATGAAGCAATTCCTGATAGTTTCATCTGTTATCACGCTTCACGCTCTCAAAAATGAGCTCGTACACGTAGCGGCCTTCCAAACGCCACACCCAAGAAGGCCCACGACATATCTGAATGCTGACATATCTGAATGGAGAGACCTCATGTTCGAACCACCAACAGCACTGGATACATCAGAAAGACCAGATTCTGAAGAAAGCCCTTTGAGAGAAGTTTGCATAATGCCATTTCCTCTGAACGATGTGTTGTTACAGGGCGAGACGAAAGAACTCTGCCTTTACGAAGAACGGTAAGAAAGTGTATGATGTTTGAAGTATTATACGACTCGGTTCAAAATCATTAGCATGGTTGTTTAGTCAGCACTAAACCCCAATTTCCTCTATTACACGTACCCTCTCTACAACTTTAGTTTCCATCATCTCTTTGAGAAGAGCAAAAATGATCATGCAGGTGTAGTTGCGATGGGATTGATAGCCCCACCTGGTGGAATTCTTCAAACCATGCCATTATGTGAAATAGAAAGCTTTCAAACCATGGAAGGTGATACAGGATTTGGTGAATTTTCGATTCTCGCAACAATACGTGTAGTAGGGCGTGCATCGTTGATTGACATACATAATGACGAAGAAGAAAAAGAGTACATGACGGGATGGTGTACTGAGTTGGGTGACGATACATCGAGTGACAATGGACGGAGCAATGGAGAGGATGTGAGTAAGATTGGTAACAATCTTGCAGACGACATTCAAGATGTATTCAATTCAATTGCTCTCTTGGAAGAAAAGTTGGCTGAGGCGGACGATGATGACGAGGAAGATGTCGTTCTCGGTGATGCTGCTTTGAGACGAATGCAGCTCGAGGCTGAGTTGGGTCTTGATGACGATGACGAAGATGATGACGAGTTGGAGGACGATGAAGAGGACGAAGATGGTGATGACGAAAGTCTTCAAGCCATATTTCAAAAAGCCTTTCAAGTAGCAAAATCATCAGATACACAGGGATATAGAATCGCATCCGGAGATGCATCTAGAAGCAAAACGAGATCAATACAGGATCTCACAGCTTTAAGCTGGGCTTACTTATCGCAGGATTTGTGGAATACAGATGAAATTCTTAATTACCGCCTTCGTGCTTTGGAAGGTGAAGATTTGTGCGAGCGTTTGAAGTTGGTGTTGGTAATGATGATGGAGCACAGATCAAAGCTTAAAAAAACTCTGAAGTCGAGAGACGCAGAGGATGAGTAGACATTCGGGTTTGGTTTGGGTTTATTGCATAATATAATCCTACACATAGTCTAGATTTTTATCAAATATTCCATTGTGAGAATTCCGTAGGCGGACGAAGAAAAGTGAAGACAAGACAAATTGTGCAAGTTAATTCTAGTTGAGAAATGATTGGATATTCCAGAGTGCTTGAGAATACTTCTACTGTTATTAATAAGCGACCATATCCACTGCATCAAAATGATTCTTTGTTTCGAATTCTATGCCAGCTAGTAGTCCAGTCTGCCACTCTCTGCATGTTCCCACTTGAAAAGTTGTTTCCAATTTTCAATAAAGATGGAAGCCTCTTCGACCTCGATGGCAAGTCCTTTCGCCCCTAAACTAGATACCATCCACTCCAACAAAGTCCCCAACTCAAATGCTGTTATTTCTTTCAAAGATTCGTCATCTGATGATTGCAAAGCTTTCCAATACAATTCCGTAATATCATCATGAAAGGATCCCTTTGAAAAAACGACAGGCCATTCATTTCTATATGTGCGAAGAGCAAGTATATTGGCCGCCAAGAACAGCTTATGAACATTTGACATATTCAAGTGAGGGCAAGGCAGAAATTGACCTCCATCATAGGTATCATCAGATCGATAGGTTTCTTCCGAGCAAGCTCGATCGAGGTAGATCATGGTGATGGCTGGTATGTACGGATCGTCATAATAGTTAAAAAACTTGCATAAGTTTTGTACAAATGTTGAAGGATCTGTTCTCTTTGAAGGTGGGGTATAAAATATACTCGTTTGATCGCTTTCGCCGGTAGACAGTTGCCGGTTCAGTTCACATACTAATCTCAAGGCTAATGCAACTGACTCGTAATCCAGCAGAGACCTCTTTCTACTAACGCTTGGTGATTGAGATTTTTCCGCCTTTTGACTCACTTCTGAACCTTGTGAAATCTGAGATTTTAAGGTGCTATTTTGAGTTGATGAATGCAATTGTTGCATCGAAGTAGAGCCTCCACGCTGTCGCACAATGCTTTGAATGAAACTTAATTTCTTTGCACCAACTAGATGGAACAGTAGCGACATAAAATAGAGTGATTTCATCGTCTTGTTCATGTAACGTTCAAAGGCTGTAGCTGTTGTATTCGGGATCTATATTTCGTGCTTTCGTTTTGTTCGGTTGTTTGAAAGTTTCTACCCCAACTTGCATGATCATGCATAGCAAAACTTCTTTCTCCTCTTGTAACTCTTGTAACGTGGTGGTGCTTTCTTTCGTCGTATGAATGATGTGTGTTTTGTTCTCGTGTTTTGGTGCGGTGTCACTTTTGTTTGATTGAAGCAAGGGTTTGGACAGAAATGAATAGGAAGAGAATAGAAGGAAAAGAACACCTGACAACTTCAAACTGACAACAACAACAAAATCATCAAACAACACGAACGTTTTTCAAATCCTTGATGGTTCAAGTGTTCAATCTCATTACGAGTATTGATAGACTATTGAATTACTTTCAATCAAGGAAGAAGGAATCTCAATGCCCTCTTTAAGCTACGTTTGGACCATAAGTTTGTTGATTTTCAGTGCATCATGTGAATGCTTTGTGATACCCTCGTCATCACGAGTGGACCATAGAAAAGCTCATTTACTCTTTTCCACTGCAACACCAGCAGGAGTGGGAGAAAGAATTGCGATTGATGAAAACCAGAATGGAGTAACCAAGATCAATTCCAACCCAGACATCTTTATCATTCATGATTTTCTTGAGAGAGAATATTGCGCCGGTCTTATCGAGAATGCACAGGACAAAAAGCTTGATCAATCACCTGTTGCATATGCAGGGAAAATGGATGATATGAAAGAATTGATGGGATTGGCTGCCAAAGGCCCTGTTGCCTGGTTCGCTATTGGAGCTGCATGGTTACAAGTTAGGGGAGGCGATTCAACAGATCAAATCCAATTGCTCGTTCATGCTTTACAGAACTATGCAATTCTTTTTTGTGTGGCTGCAGCAGGAATCGTAGCATTCATTCAATCCAGAGCTGAAGGTCTACAAGATCTTCGCACGAGTACATCCACTACATTAGACGATCTAAATGAAAGGAGTACTTTGGAATTTGTAAAGAAATCTGCTGACTTGTTCAATACAAATGCAGAGAAAAAGGACCCTGCGAAGCAGGCAATATATTTTGAGGCTCCCACTGTAATTAGATATGAAGCTGGACAAGCATTAGCACCTCATTTTGACGCAAATCGAGCCGCTGAAACTGAAGATGCGAATCGTGGAGGGCAAACCCTTGCAACTCTCCTGCTTTACTTGAATGATGTAAGAGAAGGGGGAAAGACAAGGTTTGGGCTCATACCCGCCATCGAAGCATCTATTGACGAGACGAAGCTCACAGTTGAGCCAAAAGCTGGTGATGCATTACTCTTCTTCCCGGCAGATAAAGATGGAAGTTATGATGATAGGATGGAGCATGAAGGTTGTGCTGCAGTTGATGAAAAATGGATTGCGCGCATATGGCGACATATTGATAGAGTCCCCCCACCGTTTGGACTTTCCAACTCTGAACTGTTGAAGCTTTAAAATTGAATACCCGGTCATTTTCCCTCACACGTAGACCAAAGTTTGAATAAATGCATCAATCCTTTCCCAAAATAATCATTATTTTATTAACACTTGACAAACTGAGTTTCGACAAGGTCATTGTCTTTACAAACGTACACGTACCGGTAGTTACTAATTAGCCTCAATGTAACTATATGCAAGCTGATGAACACCTGACAATTTCCATTCACCAGTAGATACATCTATTTTGACCACTTCTTGATGAAATCCGTCAAGTCATCAGCCTCAATCTTTGCCATACCCTCCAACATTTCCTTGTCCTCGGCATCGTCGTCGCGAATGATAAAGAGAGTATGCCCGTAACCGCAAGCAGTGTCAGTGACCAGTACTTTATCCAGCTTCTCTACAAACTTTGGCTTTGAAGAACTCTTGGGGTTATTTGCGCCATACCCCAGTTCTCCAGTCTGACCATTACCCCAGCTCACAGTGACACCATTCTGAGTTGAACAAAATACAGTCTGTGCACCTCCACCAAGTGCAGTGACAACGTGTGAATTGTTTGCCAAGACTTCAACAAGCGCAGGACGCATCGTAGCTTCTCCAACTGACCTATGTTTACCACAGTAGTAAACATGTCCATTTTTCGTCAATACAATAGAACATTGGGCTCCAGCAGCAGCGCGCACAGGACCATTATTCTTAAAGATAGGCGAACCGAAAGAATTCACCATTTTTGGCGTAAATTGATCTTCTTGAACACCATGACCCAAAACTCCATATCCACCACAACCCCATGTGAATACCCTTTGTGGCCCATGTGAACTATCCTTGAAAGGTGCTTCGACTGCAACAGTGTGATTTTTTCCACAGCTGATACTTCCTATTCTAATATTATCCGAATCTGGCAATGGCGCAGGAGGTGTCTTGGCTTCATACATACCGGATCGAGGTTCTTTTTGAACGAATAAAGAACGACGTTCAAACTTTGTTGAATTTGCAAAACCAATCTTGTTGGCAGCGATAAAATATTCGCCAGTCTCTCCGTTACCCAGCTGTCCAAATTCGCCAAGACCCGCCGAGTACATGATACCATCGGAATCCAAGAGAACTGAAAAGTTCTCACCGCAAGATGCCTGAGAGTGCACACAAATGAATGAGCACATGATATGATGCCATACGTGTACGAAGACTCAAAAATAAACCAACACAAACAATCACACAATGTAAAATATTGTCATTTTCATTTTCTCACCTGCACAATTTTTGCATCGCTAGCATTGGAAAGAATACACTTTTTCCATTTCAAAATAGCCTCATTACTAGTGTTGACACCACACTGACCATACTTATTCCACCCAACAGCATAACAATCTCCACCCTCTTCAATCAAAATAGAATGACTCTTTCCAACAGCAGCACCAACAAATTTTCCAGGCAATTCAATCTTTTTCGGAAAAGGGACATTCGCAGACGTATTACTGAAACCGCACTGTCCAGATTCATTCCTTCCCCACGAATACGCAGTTCCACCCGTTGTGATCGCAATGGAATGACAGGAAGTACTAGAAGTAACTACACTACCAACATGTGTATCACCAAAAACAGATTCCAGCCCAAGAACGGTCGGCGCTTGCAAATCAAAAACTTCCGTGAGAGGACGTTTGATGCGTCCCACCATTTTAGCATCCAATGTCCCCGTCTGTGCCAACACACCTGGAGACACGTATTTCTTTGGATCAGCGGATGTATCAGAAGGAGGACGCATCCTGGTCAAAATGGGCAAATCATACTCTTTGTGAGTGGGAGATGCATCGGCCGTCTCCGTTTTGGCGCGCTTGGCAGAAGTCTCCTCCCCTTTCTCTGCAGCCTTCTTATCACCATCACCACCGCCACTACCATCATCCGCCATAAAATCCGCCCAAGCAGAACTATCGACAGACTTAGCGGCAGCAGTGATTCCAGCAGAACGACTACTACGAGCGGAAGCAATGCCGGATCCTTCGGAGGAGAGGATGGCGGCTACCGAGTCGGATTCGATGCCGAGGGTGTGGGCTAGTTTGTTCACGTCTGCTTGTGTTCCGCCGCCTGGTGCTACGACTTCGGAGTTGGTCTTGCCTCTGGTTCTTCTTTTGCGTGTAGGTGGCATCTTGAGGGTAGTATGTATGTTAGTGCGAAGTGTACTACTGTTTGTACTTGTAGTTGTGCAGGCTTGTGATTGATCAATGATATCTTTTTGTGTGTATTGACATGACAAGTGACAAGCCACAAAATGGTATGAAATATTGATTGAGTTGATTGATTGAGGTTTCTTTCGCTCGCAAGATTTGTTTGTTTTCGCAAGATTTGATTTTGTCGCCAATTTTTTGAAATTTGCAATGTTATCCCCATCGGATTGATTATTCCCAAGAATGGGGGGGGGTGAAAATGTGTCATTGGGGGGTAGACAACCTTTGAATTTAGTAAGTGGTATGATATGCGACATGAAAAAACAACGCCAGAGACCCACCATCATGATCACCAGAACACTTCTCACTTAGCCTGAAGAAATGTACGTCTTGCTTGAGTTGCATCTCCCGATGCTAGCATGAATACACTCCTAAACTTATCACATCAATTGTATATCCTATGTTTTTGATGGGTTGTTCGGGATCTTTGCAAACGTGCAGTGGAACGATTTTTCCTTTCCTTTGGGTGGACTTCCACCCCTCTCTTTTTTACTGAATAGACCTCTCACATGTGTCTTTTTCCTCTACAGTCCAAGTCGGAAGCTTTATAAACCATGTCTGCTTACGCACCCAAAAAAGAAGTCGCCGGAGAGGAGGCTGCTGCCCCCGTCGTCCACCGTGTACGCATCACCCTCACCTCTCGCAATGTAAAGAACATTGAGAAGGTATGTACCGACCTCAAGCGTGCGGCTGTCACCAAGAAGCTCAAGGTTTCTGGACCCGTTCGTATGCCCACCAAGAAGCTTAGAGTTACCACCCGTAAGTCCCCCTGTGGAGAGGGTACCAATACTTGGGATACCTTTGAGATGAGGATTCACAAGAGGTTGATTGATTTGCATGCTCCTTCTGAGGTTGTGAAGCAGATTACTTCTATTGAGATCGAGCCTGGTGTAGAGGTCGATGTTATCATCCACGACAAGTAAACTGGGTGCATAACTGTTCAATAAACAAAATGGTTTCGACACAATTTGGGTCTGTTCTCTTTAGAACTAGTTTTTTTCTTTGTATGATACTGTGTAATCTTATTACATAACGACTGTGCGTGCATGAAGTGGATTAAAAACCGTACAATGCTTGTGACTTGTGTAGATCGCAAAGTTGTTGCTTTGTGATGTACGCTCTCAATACTAGTTTTACTTCGAAGTGATGCAGCATACTTTATGACCTCTGAAATAACACCACCAGAATCTCGACGGAAGATCAGAAAGAAGAAGAATTTCATTTTATCAGTATGTTTATTTGCAAATCACGCCATTACACGTGGCTTTAATAGAGATTTGTCGAGTTCAAGAACTGTATGTACTAGTAGGCTAGACACCGTGCTGGGCAACAAGTAATTCCTGCATATTCTTGATATTCTCAAGCGTAGTCTTTTCCATACTATTTATCTGGGCAACGTGTAGTTCCTGCATATTCTTGATATTCTCAAGCATAGTCTTTTCCATGGAATTTATGGTTTCGTTACGGGATAGTAACTTTATTTCGAGAGTTCTGATTAATAGATCCTTATCG
>Ga0115005_10001128_pt1 | contig 20952 bp, 31 predicted proteins | sample ArcOceMetagenome_FD_87163 | JGI IMG/M metagenome (GOLD analysis project Ga0115005, IMG submission 87163) | Marine eukaryotic phytoplankton communities from Arctic Ocean - Arctic Ocean - Greenland ARC118M Metagenome | ecosystem: Environmental > Aquatic > Marine > Oceanic | place: Arctic Ocean... | reverse complement strand
TGTTTTTAAAGGCTTCAATGTCTTTATGTTTATCGAATATCACCATACCTCCTACTAGGTCAGTCAATCCCTGGTTAGGGCCGCCTGTCATTTTTCTACGCATTTTATTGATGATGCTGTAGGGTGTTTTGGTACGGCTTAAAATGTCGGTTTCTCCTTGGGCTACGGTTCGGAGCTTTTCTAGGAAGTCTAGTCTGTTCTGTTCACCTGTTTTACGCCAGTCGATTAAAGCTCCTATTTCATCGGATAGCTTTACTTCTTCTATGGTGGCTTTGTCTCCTGTTTTACGGGGGTTAGGATCATCTACATTTAGTATTCCGTCACCGTCATAATCACCGAATACGCCTTTGTAGTCTTCCCGGGTTATTTCTTTAGGTTTCTTTATTACTGGTGGTGCTTTAAATGAAGGTAGACCTATAATAAAAGGCAGTTTTTGATAGCCCATTGATACAAGGGTGTTAAATGTAGAGTTCCCGTCTACTATTTGGAACTTACCGTTTATCTCTTCTACGTCTATAGGCTTTCTTCTAGGTATAGTGCCTTTATACCCTTTCTCTAACATGACTATTGTTTTAGCCTTTCTCTCAGCACTAGTAGACTCTCTAGGGAGTATATTTTTAATATTTAAAAGAAGATGCTCTTTAGTACTCAAATCGAATAGCTTTTCTACTGGTAGCTGTCTTTTTTCCCCTTTAGGACCTACGTAAAAAGGAAATGAATACTTCTTTTTAGGTGCAGTTGCAGGTGTTTTTTTGGGCTGTAGCTTGGCTAGTGCCGTCTCATAGATGCTTTTTTCCTCGGCAGATAGTCCTGGAAGATTAAGTGCTTTCTTTAACTTGGCTATTTTGGCTGTTTCCATGGTGTGTTTTTATGCGGCTATTTCTAGTGCTATTTTAAGTGCTTCTACTCTGGTTTTAATGCTCTGGTCCTTTGTTATAGAATAAGCTGTTTCTAAGGCATCTATTCTAATTTCTATAGTACTTGTTGGTTTTGGTGGGTTCGCTGTCTTAGGCGGTGCTTTCGCTGTTTTACCATCGTCTATTCCACAACTATGAACGTCTTTTAAGCAGGATAGTAAGTGGTTATGCTTAGTGAATTGTTTTACACGTTCTGCTACGCTCATAGACTTTTTATCTGCTGCTGAACGCTCGTCTTCGTATTGCTTTATTAACTTATCAAATGAATCCTTACTTTCTATTTCAGCTTTACTATCAGTAAGTTTTACTTTGTCTGATTCATAAGTGCCGATTAGAGGATCCAGGTTATCTGATAGTTTTAATGCGTGTTGGTCAAGTACATTTTTCTGTAGTCTATCTAAACGCTTGGTGTCTTTATCTAGCTTCTCTGCTGATTCTATTCTTTCGTATATGTTGGTGTTATCGGTCCATCTACCAGAATTGGCTATCTCTATTTTAGCAAATTTCTTAACTATAGCTATTCTAACTTGTGGCTCTTCCTTCTTAGATAGTAGAGTACTTATACTGAGCTTAGTTCTAGTGTCTTTATCCATCTCTGCCTTACGCTCGTAAGAATCTATAGATAATCTCTTCTCTATAGTTAGTAGCTCTAGGTTCAATCCTTCAATAGATTTATTCAAATAAGATTGTACATCGTTATTTAGCTTATCAGTAGACTCTATAAGTATCTTGGAATCTGTGAGTTCGTTTATATATTCATCTATAACTTCTATCTTAGAATCTATGGTTTTGGCTTGATTTTTTATGACAACTCTAGCTCTTTCTGTAGGGTCTGTCATAAGTCCTAACTTTAGTTCTTTAGGGTCGAAATTGTCTACGTCTAGTACATTTGTACGTCCTGCTCTATACCATATACTATTTATTCGGCTCGTTTTCTCTTCTAATTTTTGGAACATAAATACATCTACACTATTTTCCACCAAAGGGGTTACTATCCTTACGTGTGAGTGTTGATTTCCCTGTCTCCATATACGGCCCTCTAACTGCTGAATGTCTGTAGGGTTCCAATCTAAAGTAAGGTTAAATAAAGTAGTCGATTTGTTCTGTAGGTCTATTCCTTCTCTAATGGTAGAAGAACCGATTAATACTTTTATCTCTCCAGATAGGAATCGTTTTTTTACACTCTCTTTTTTTGCATTTGACGTTCCACCTCCTAGAGTAGCTACTTGTTTAGAGGTGAAATTTAATTCAGACTCTATGTATTCGGCTATTTTAGTAAAATAGTCTACACCACCATTTATATACAGAACTACACTAGAAACCTCTTCTTTCCGGGCTTCATGGTGGGCTTTAATAGTTTTAATACAACCAACTGCATATTGTAGTTTTGGGCTACTATCTACTATTTGCTTTCCTGTAGGGTTTGGATTTCCTAAGAAGTAATTGTAGTTTTTATCACCATCATTAGTTCTTAGTAAATATGGCGAGATAGTCACCTGTCTACCTAAACTTACTGCTAGTAAATCTCTACCCATCAAGTCTCCTGTGTCTACATCATAGTATTTAGCACCCATAAACTCTTCGACAGCGTTAGGCTCTTTATTTGCCATGGCTGCTATTTCTCTCATCCAGTACTTTTGGTCTGGTGTCTGGGGTAATGCTGTATCTACTTGTTCTGATAGTGGAAGTATAATGCCGTCTTCACCTTTTAACCTTGGGTAAACCACTTTAATAGGTCTAGGAACATTGGCTTCATCTCCTGTCTTGTGTATCATATATGTGAATATGATGTTTTGGAGGACCTTTCTATTATTGAATCCTTTAATTATAGGCTTCTCTTCAAATCTACCTCTACTAGTTATTACTTGTTCAGAGGTTTCCATAACGAACTTATCAAAGAACGCTTTAATGTTTTCTATACCTCTATCTTTCAACTTCTGGTAAGCCACTAGTGCTAACATGGAGTATATTTCTAGTGGTGAATTTGTAAATGGTGTAGCTGTAAGTAAACAAACATTGCGCATATTATTTCTGCGCATGATGTACTGACTAAGTAAGAATGTTTTAATACCTAGGTTACTCGGTTTTCCTGCTTGTATAGCGTAGGGTGAACGCTGTCTTGTGCCTCCTTCATCTTCTACTTCTCCTTTTACTGAGGTGAATATCTTTTTGGCATTGTGAGCTTCATCTAAAACTAAATAATCAAATCCTAAATCATCAAAATTTACAGAAGTATTGGAAGTAGCATCTCCCATGAAAGAGTCGATTTTCTCTCGCATTTTCTCAGTATCTCTATCACTTAAACCTTGTCCAATGATATTTACCATTTCCCTTCCTATTTCTTCCTGGAGGTTTCCACTTAGTCCTAGATTGTTTAATCCCTCAAATGTTAAGAAGGTGATAGTATAATCTTCTGGTGGTGTGTCTATGGCTTTTTGAATATGCTTTACTCCTAAGTTATTATAGTCGTTTATTCTGTCTTTAAACTGTGGAAGCACACCGTGGACTTTTACGGTTCCATCTTCATTATATTCTCCTATACACTCACTAATCCATTTGTAGTATGTAGGATTAGGCACAACTATAACAGGTCGTTTACATTGACCTGTGTACATAGCTTGCGCTACTGCTAGTATAGCCGTCATAGTTTTACCCACTCCTACGTCAAACGCTATAACTCCACTCCCGTTAGCAGCCATAAAACGCACACCATCCCAAAGTGCAGCCCTAGGGTCTATTAAACCTGTTTTAAAGTATTTATTTATCTCAAAACCTACGGGTATTTTCTGAAAGTCCATTTCTACAAATCCATTATACTCAATATTCCATAAAACCTCGATCCTACTTTGGTCTTCTGAGGTTAGCATTTCGGCTAAGAACTTAGAGTATAAACGGGTTAAATCCTTTTGTGCGTTTCTTTTTATCTCCGCTTTTTTGGATTTAGCAGTATCGTTAGGGAATCTTTCAAAAAGTATTTCGTAATTCAGAATGTTATAATAATTACTTCCGTTCTCAAAATCACCTTTAGGTAATGACTTTAGCCAATGCAGAAACGCTGTAAGTACTTCCTTATCTTCATCAAATATAGTTCCGTCAGATAGTTCTGATACATTCACCTTTTCTATAAAAGGGTCTAACGGTTTAATAACTAAGCGTTCGCTTTCTACTCTGGATAGTCTTAATTTATCTGGAGTAATGCCCTTTAGTTTATTCTTTTGGTTATCAAATCTCGTTAATCCTATTACGTTTACAGTCTTACTTTTATTCCTGTCTAGCTCTGCTATTTTGTTATAGACATTACCAGAATAGTATATTGGTGAAGGGATCCATTCCAATCCATCATGGGCTACTATTCCTTTATCGTGAAAATTCAAGTACTCCGAATCTGTTATGTCAATCGAATACTTGTTCCATCCGTTAGACTTTTTACTTATGGCCGTTAAATCAAATTGCCTAGACTTTTGGTATGAGGTCCATACTCTGTATTCAGAGTCGCTAATGTGTGCTGCAAATTTCCTCCTAATTTCACTAAAGCTTAGTGATTCAATACCTGTAGGAACTGGGTGTTCTAAATTATGCTTAGTTGCCTGTATTGCCTTTTCTAATTTGCTTTTTTTCTGTTTCTCTGGTTTTTGATTGTCAATAGAAACTAGCCAGTTATCATACTTTTTAGATGGAGGTGGAAGTATTCGTTTTACATCTTCTACGGTTCCCTTCACTACTTCTATATTTCCAAATCGACCACTAACCTCTGTAACTTCTCCTGCTACTTTCTTTGGGTTTAATTTGAAGATCTTTCCTCCAGTCCATAAGTCTCTGGATATGTTCTTAATACTCTCCATTTTATAATTCAGTATCTAATGAACTCATGGCAGACTGCACGCTTATTCCGTCATTCTCACACATTTTATAAATAATAGCCTGGGCATTTTCCATTCCTGGCTGTGTCTGGATATGCGCCTTTAGTCTAGGTAGACGGTCTGTACAACACGCTTTCAATTCTGATTCTATTAACTCTCTAAGTTCTTTTTCTAATGACATATTATCTTTTTTTGAATACTACAATATCTGTCTGTATCTGAGTATGATTAAATGTGTTTCTTGGCAGCCTGTAGGCATCTACGAGGTCTGCCTTGGAGAATAAATCATCTTTGAATGATTCATAGCTACTACTATTGTCTAGGAATGTACTAGGGATTATCATGCAACAAATCCCATTAGTAGCCAATAGTTCTATAGATGCCCATATAAAATATTGGTCATAAGTTTTACCAGAAAACACTTTGCCTTCTCGCTTCTTTCCTGCATAAAGCCCTTGGAATGTAGAATAAGGTGGGTTTCCTATAACTAGGTCGTATTGTTTATTGGTTCCTACTCGTTTATTTCCTTCATAGAAAATACTTTCAAAATAATCTTTTTTAATATTGGCGAATGGGTAAGATGCTTTAGCTATCTGATAACTAGTATCATCATCTTTGGAGTATTCATAGGCATCTACAAAGTTATTTGTAGGGTCTACATAGCGCAAAAAATTACCAGTACCACAAGAGGGTTCTAGTATTCTCCCCGATGTGAATCCATGCCTATAAGCTAATGCCCACATTCGGGCTACTATGTAGTCTGGGGTGTAATATTCGTATAAGGAACCACGAACTCCTGTGGTTACGCCTCCTGCTCCAGAGAAAAGTTGAGCGCGTTTTACTTCATCTAGGGTCCATGGTGAACCAGAAGTAACCTTTTGCTGCACCAGTTGGGTTATCTCGTTATTTATTAACGCTTGTTTTTTACTCATGAGTTTTAAAGGCTAAAGGTACGATATGTCGCACACTATTAGTCTAATCTACTCACTAGATAAGCTAATGCTATAACGACTGCCGATATTATAAAAAATTTGTATTTGCTTTTGGTAGGTGCTGTTCCTGCTACTGTAGCTTCTCCTAACTCTGTGGAATTGGGTGCTAGGTTCACGGTAACGGCAGAAACTCCTTCACCTACATCTATCTGTGATGGTGTATGACCTATGAAGCTGACCTCTAAACGGTGTACACCTGTATCTGATAGTTCTACTTCTGCTATTCCTTGGGAGTCTGCATATCCAATAGGGTTATTACCGCCATTTACATAAACGTGTGCGCCTATTAATGGATCTCCTGCAATGTCTGTTATGAAAATCTGTACTAACATAGTAGTTATTATATGTAAAATTGACAGGTTAGATTGGAACGCGAACTTGCTGTAAAGCGTATGTTAGTTAAGTGTTCTTTGTTTGGAAGAAATACCGTTTCGCCAGGCAGAATAGGAATACCTATATCTGTAGCAGAGAAGTCCTCTCCAGTTACTATGTAATATATTCTGTCTGTGGCAGAAGTATTAGCTATTAATGCTCCTGCTGCTGAGATGTTAGGAGCAAGTGGAGTAGTTACAGAAGCAAATACAACTATCTGCTTATAACCTTCTGCATTTAATACCGGTTGTAGGGGGTAATAATTCATTTATTGATTTTTTTTGATAGTGTGTCTATCTCTTCCTTTAAATCTCTTATGCGTATGTCTTTCTGATCTAGTAACATCTGCTGTTGAGCTTCATTTTTCTTGGCTAGTTTCTGCGTGTAAACATTTAATTTATACGCTACTAATATGGTAATGAACAATGCTCCTAATGGTCCTAATGCGTGCTTTAAGGCTCCATCAAAATCTAGTGTGATAGTGGCTAATGCACTAGCGAAACCAGATAGCATTACCATTATTCCAGAAAACGACTTTTCTAACATCATGCGAAGTGAGGTTCTGTGCTGTTTTCTATAGTTTCTGCGTGTGCCTGGATTAATCCTGCTCGGTCTGTTCCGTTCACAATTCTTCGTGCGCCATAATAATCTACTTCGGTGTCATTTATATAGTCAGATAATTGCTTACCCGTAAATACACCCTGCATCATACCTATGACTATAATTTTAGCAGCTATATTAGGCTCTAGCACTCGGTCTGGATTGTTTGCCAGGTCTTCACCTACAATCTCACCTATACGTCTGTAATTGTCCTCCCATGTGAGTTGGACAAATCCTCTGCCGTAATATCCAGTAAACCAGTACCTATCTTGAGTTTCTCTCAAAGTAGTTCCTGTATTAGCTCTGATCTCTTTTATTGGCCTCAACCATGACTCATGCCATGCAGTAGCTATAATGTAGTAAAGTTTACGTCTATCACCATCTCCGTGAAGCTCGAAAGCCTGTGTTATTAATCGAGCGTTCTCTTTTTGTGATTCAGTTAAATTTCCTAAACCAGAAAGTGAGGACGAAATTATATTAAATAGTTTCATCGAGGGTTTTCTTAAAATTACGACTGCTATTAATGCCGCGAAGATGTATAGCATATACTTTTCTTTCAATTTTTAACTAAGCTTTTTAGCCACAAAAACTGCTGCGGCAACTGCTACGAATATTCCTAAACATAACTGAACTACTGCTTTTTTCTCCAGAGTCACTAGAAAGGGTTTATTCCCTCCTGCAACATCTGTAACGTCTCCTGCACTTGCTAGAAGGTCCTGTATCTGGCTTATTAAATCATTCATGCTTACGAGGTTTTAGTGCAGCCGCAATCTTCTTTGGATTTATAGCTATTGTAAACGAAATAGGCAATAACAGCTAGTGCTGCTATATGCCATGGTTTTAGTTTATCCATGTGAATTATCTAAGATGATTTTTAACTTTATACTCTACGCTGCCTTGGCTGTTACTTCTAACTGTATCAGCTCTTGGATTATTTCTAACGGGTGTAGGAGTAGTTATGTCTATAAGCACTCCATTGGAATCTACATCTACTAAGTTTCCTTCACCATCTTGAATGGTAGTGGTATTCGTTTCCGTGAGTGGATCACCACTTGAATTAGAATTAGGGCCATCGGTATTACCTCCTGTAGCAGTTCCTTCTAGTCCATTTACCGAACCAAAAATTTTATCCTTATAGATATATGCCACGGCTAATAGTAAAACTATTACCCACCAATATTTTTTAACTGTTTTCATCTGAAAATATATTAAAGACTTCTTCTCTTATAAGTGTTTTCGGCTTCTGCTTCTGCTTCTGCTTCTTCTGTAGATCCTACTGATGTTACTGCTGCTGTTACTTTAGGTAGTATCATAGTTACTGCTAAATAAGCTACTACTGCTGATGCTGCTCCTACTAAAATTGTTTTTACTGTTGCGTTCAAAATGCTGTTTTTTTTAAAAATGATTACTGATTTACTTTTTTTTGCCCGTAGGCAAAATAGCTTACTTAGCTATCTTGTCTACTTGCTTCTGTACCAACGTATGCCAAATGGCAATAGCGAAAATGGTAAGAAAAACAAAACCAAGGGCTTTGTTTGGATCTACTAGTGATTTTAACATCTCTATGATTTTAGGTTATTGAAAATTTAGGGATTTTCCCTTCATTCTTATATATAATGTATAATGCCGCTATTACTGCTAAAATGAGTATATAAGGAACTGCTTTTACTGTGCCAATAGCTGTCTTGGCTAGATCCCCAATACCTTCATAAATGGAATCCCCTGTGCTGTTCGTTATCTCCACGAACTCACCTCCAAAATACATGGAGATCAATATCTCTTTTATGGAAATTCCTTGAATGTAGAATCCATCGAAGTAGTTTCTGAACATATCGTCTTGGGATATGTAATAGCTCTCTCTGGATACTGACAAACTGTAGTGGCCTATTCCTCCAAACTCTGAAATAATCTTCTCATTCGCGGAGTCTACGCCATACGCTATAACTCTAGCTTTATGCCAATTTATCCAATCTAAAGCTGACCAATAATCGTCTGGCCCCCATCCATCAAAATCTGGAATACTATCTGCTGTAATGTTATAATCCATTTATCTTAATTCAAATTCAAATTCTGAGTAACCAGGCCAATGTGATAGAGCGTAAAGTGCGGTTCTATATACTCCCTCTTCTATAGATGCGTGTTCCCTAGTATTTACTCCGGCTAATATATCTGCCATGGTGTCCTCTCTAAGTCTAGTAGCTAATTCCACCGATGCTAACTTAGTTATACTGGGACCAGTTAAAAATGACCTATCAAATGAACCGTGGTACATATAGTAGTAAGTGGCGTTCCTTTCTTCCTGTGGATAAAGACTATCCCAAAGTGCTGTTAATGCGTTATCCATTTCGCCTGTCAATTCTGGATTATCTTTAAGTAATAGTTCGGTTGCTCTATCACTAACAGCTCTACGGGCTTCTGCTAGTGTAAATGTTGAAAGACGGTCTCTCAGAGATTCATTTTCTTCTAATCTTGCCTTTTCGCTCAGATATTCTTTACCCCAAACGAAATAAACTACAGCTAGAGCTGCTAAAATTAATACTGTTATAATAATACCTTTTTTCATTACTTGACTTTCTTAATTACGACCATTACTATAATTGCTATTAATACAACCAATCCTATACCTATGTATATTTTGGTTTGTGCTGCTTCTGCTTCGCGCACTTGATCGTTATAATTATCATTCTCTTCTGCTACTTGTTCTTCTCCTTGGCCTATAAGAGTCAAGTAATCGTTCTGCGTGTACATCTCGGTAGTACCACCTTCACAAGCAGATTTACACCCGTCTATTAAGGAAGCATTACCAGGGAAAAAGCCTTCACAACGATCTCTACAATCGAGGCATTCATCCCTACCGTCAGCGTTAAAAGCTATTATACCATTTCCAGGACATCCTGCCATTATTTCTTATTTTTTTGGTTCTCTAAAAAATGTGAGCGCGACAATAAGTACTACGAGTATTGCCAGAAAAACGGCCATTCCAGTTGTATTGGCCGTATTCTCTTCTGTATATTCACCAATACCCCAATTCCAGTAAGCATCTGCATTAACAGTAGCTTGCTGAAAGTTGTACTGTTGCTTAGATCCTATTAACTGTAAAGTTGAATTTATCAAAGGCACTACTGCCTGGAATATAGCTGCTCCGGTCATTAATTAGTAACTTTATTATAAACGAACCATCCTAGCACAAGCACAACTACACCGATCATTACTTTCAATTCTATAGAAAGATTTGTGGCGCTGTTATTAGTGTTAGTGTTGGAGTTAGTGTTAGTGTTTCCTGTAGGGTCTGTAGTTCCATTTATATTTCCAAACATTGATATAATTCCATCAACTATACCTACACCTGTGTTTAATATTTCACTCCAATTTGCCCCAGAATCTCCAGATGAGTTGGCTATAATTTCTTCTGCGGATTGGCCGCCTCCTGCTAGACCTACATCACCTACATCTTCTATTCCAGAATCTAAGTAGTCATTATTTCTATAGTTCATTTGGTCTAGGTCACTATAAAAAGTATTGGTCCTTACAGTTCCACCAATTCTGCTATACGAATTACCTATAATAGCATCGTAAGTAGCAGAATCGAGATTTTCATATAAAATAGGAATATCTAAAAGGTCTGCAACTATCTTATTAGTATCTGATATTGATTTTCCTTTAACGGCCATGGCCATTCTTCCGATAATGTCTCCTACATTTTTACCTGTTCCAGGAATATTGTAATCGTTATAGAGTTTATCATCTACGTGTTCAATATTATTGGAAATAGCTGTTTGCAGGGCATATACAGGGTCATTTTTTAGCGCGTGGGCTAATTGTCTTTTATTCATGCCGAACTTTTTGAATTAAAAAAGGGCTAGACTATTAGCCTAGCCCTTTTACTATCTCTTTTTAGGTATGCTTAGAATGAGCTAACTCTATTCCCTGCTACACCTACAAACATTTTCATAGATAACACCTCTCCTGCGTTAACAAGGATCTTACAGCAATGCTGCCAGTTAAGCACTAACATTCCCGTACTTCTGAAATCATAAGCTATGATTCTAGGGTTAAATGAATCTGGTGATACATCATCCAGTTCAAAGATTTTATCTACAACTTTTCCGTTTGTTTCAATCTTGTAATACGATAAAGCATTGTCAAACTGAGCCTCAGAAGTTAAAGCAGTAAATCTAATGCCAGATATAGCTAACGGTGCATTGTCAATATCTAAAGACACTTGCGCTGCGCTAAATCTACTAGTCGTAATTGTACCGTAAGGATTGGCTCCTGGAGGAAACAAAGTCGTTAATTTAGCAATAGCAGAAGCTCCACCAAATACAAACTCTAGGTCTGCTGCTCCTGCTCCATTATTTACTAATCTCCATTTTAATGTCTCTAAAGCGTTAGCTGACTGTGCTGCGGCATTATTAACACCTCTACCTGTAATTCCTGCACGATTTACAATCGCCATATTTTGAAAAGGCAATGCCTCTTGTGGTCTTGATACTTGTGTACTCACTTTTTTTTATTTTTTAATTAATATAATCGAAGTGCAAATATGGGGTTGATATATCGTACTAAAAATAGTGTAGACAATAGGAGCTAGAGTGTTTATTGTCTATTAGTATGCGTGTAGTGGTCTAGGGTGCATATATTCTCATAGGGTTTTAAGGGCCAAAAAAACCCTCCACTACAGAGGGTTTTTTCTTATCATACTATCATGTATAACCCTACCTACTCTGCATTAACTAGCATAGTGGTTTCTCTAAGAGTTCTAGTTATCATGATGTGATAAAAGTCTTTACCTGTAGAAGTAAATGAAGTGACCATAAATCCTTCGGTTTTTTTACGCTCCAGGAGTGGTAAAATATTACGCTTGCATCCCGTAAGCACTTCATTATCGTCTATGAGCTTGGATTCTCCTTTGGTAGTGTTATCGTCTGTTATGGTTATGGTCCTTTTCAAATTACTTACAAATTAAGATATGGTAGTAATCATTATCAGAAGATAAGAATACCAATATATTCCAACCTTCATCTATCTTAGTTTCTAGCTGTTCTAGTAAATTTACACGACTACCTCTTAGTATGTCATGTTTTATCGTTTCTGGTTTTGGCATGGATTTAGGTTTTATACTGTTTTAAATCGTTCACAATAGAACTTTTCTTTTATTATTTCAATCGGTACTTTCACTCCAGGATTAGCAGCTTCATAATCTGAATACTTCTTTTCTCCACGGCTTACGACATTATTAACCCTATGTATCATAGATATTAGCTCTGGCCGCTTATGCTCAGATATTTTCTCCATGAAATTCTTAGTGGGTTGAATTGTGGTCTTAAATACTATTATTTCTGCTCCAAATTGTAGAATTTCAGCGTTAATATCACTAAATGAGTGAGCAGCTAAGAAGATGTCCAACATTCTATGTCTACGGTTTCTGAGTATGGCTGAAACTCCCCATGGCAAAGTGCCTTTGGCTATCACGTAGTTTTTGAAATCATCTATAAATAGTCCTGCATTTTGGATTCCTTCTTGACTTACCAGGGCCTTGAACATATCTCTTTGCCCTTCGTTATCTTCTATGGAGGACAAATCAACAATAGCATTGCCTTTAAACGACTTTATGTTCGATATATCGTACTTCTTAATCATGCGTTTCTCATGAAAATCTTTAGGATCCGTTAACCACTCAAAGCTTAACGCTAATTTCTTAGGATTTGCGCTATCAAAGGTATCGTCCATTACATTTGAAGGTAGGATAAGGTTTCTATCTCGAAACTTCAAAAACTTCATAAGAAGGAATGTTTTGCCAGAACCAGGAGTTCCCACCAGTACGATTAACTTGGTCTTTCTTTTACTCATCGTGTAATTTTTTAGCACTCATAGCACCTCCACAACTAGAGCTACACACTTTACTATTTGGGTGTTTGACATAGTTAACTTTACAAACAGGGCAAACCTTACGGCCTACCTTCTTACGCTTTTCATTGTCTTTCTCTGATATAGGGTTTTCATTCCCTTTGGCTACCCAACTAGCAGCCATAGCACCTGTAGGAACTTCTGTGAGTAGTATTTCATCTTCATTACTAACATTATCGAAAGTTTCAGTGAAATCAATCTTAGGTTTTTCATTTTCTGCATCTCTACTGGCCTTAAATTCAGCTTTGGTCATAGCTATGCCCTCTGCATCGTAAAAGTCTGTAACTCCATCATCATCATCTATTGCAACGCTTGACCTCTTAGTGGGGGCTTCGGCTGCTTTGGCTTTCTTGACCTGTATTTCTGTAATTACCTTACCACCGTAAACGGTTAGCATGGCTAGACCTAGACTGGCCCAAGGTGGTAGTTTTAATAGCACACCCTCTTCCATCATGTAATCCTTCCATTCGTCTTGGATTCCTTTTAATTCTGATTTATCTGCCTTTAAATCAGCAGGAGCTAACTTTAGGAGTAGCCCTATTAATGGAATTATCTGATTTCCTGTAGCTGCATATAGTTTAGCCTGTCTGTCTATGCGGTCTTCTGACAGTTCCGGGTTCCCGTCTGTAGATTCAGTAGTGGATTCATTACTTATAGACTCTTTGCCCTCGTTAGGGTCAAATCCTGTAGATTCTGGCGAGGGTTCTTCTGCAGAATCTTCTAATTCTACTGCTGCGGCTGCGGCATAATCTTGAACAGGTGCTTCTAACTCATCGTATAATGACTCTACGCTGTTATCTATGCTGTTATCTGGCATTTATAAGTGTTCTTTTAATAGTGTGGATATTAGCTCTGAGTCTATTTTGGCGGTGTAATCTTTAAGCGCGAAGTGTGCGACTTTTCTAAATTCTGAATAAGTCTTATTAGGGGCTAAACAGAAAATGAATATTTCACCATTTCTCGTAAATACTGCAGGGATAAGATCACCCTCACCTTCTAATCTGCGCGAACCGTACTCCTTATTAATAAATTCACTCAATAGAAGAGTAACCCTTGGAAGTTGGTTATCTGTAAAACCTATTATTTTCTCTGGAGTTAAGAATGATTTAATGCCCGTTAGCATAGCTTTCATTTTTAGCTGCTCCAGTTTACTCATTTCTGCCATATATTCCTGTAATTAATCTTTTATCGAAGTTATACTTGGGGTCCTTGTGCAGTTCATCTAGGAATATCTGATCCTTTATAGCACCACTTATAATTCTGTACACACGGCTTTTTAGATTTCCATAATGAAGCTCTGGCCGCATTTGGTGAATCTCATTAGCTATATCTCTAGTGCTTAATTTTCTACTCGTAGCAGCAGCATTATCTACTACTACTAGAACTTTTAAGGCTAGGTGAATACCGAAAAAACCATTATCGCTTTCTGCCATACTTTTTTAGCCCTTTTCTAAGGTTCTCGCGCTGATAGCCCTTTAGTTTCTTGTGGTTATACTTTCCTTCTTGACCACCTCTGCTAGACTTGTATTTACCGTCTGGTGTAAATAATGGACTGGTATTTTGGCTAAAATTTAATGCCTCATACGTTATAACTGCACCATGACTAGCTACTGGCATTACAGGGGCTAAAAAGGTGGACATGGCGGCAAAAAGTATAGCTGCTTTACCTGGTCTGGATTTACTCATTTTTAAGGGGTGTAAAGGGATAAAAACTCACCTAAATCAATAACCGTTACATGACCATCTCCATTATAATCATGGTCCAAGGTGATATTATCGAATACTATAAATTCTGGTGGGTATGAGGGAACGAAAACATCAAAACTACTTGTAGGGGCTGTTAACCCTTCGGGTACATATTGATATTGAGAAGGTATTAACCCACTATTGGGGTTATCGTTAAACTCATTAAACTGTAGATACACCCACTTTCCGCGTGTAAATGTTACACCTGTAGTTCTATGTCTAATGCTTAATTCTAACCACATTATACCGCTATAGGTTAACTTTAACTGTGATAGTTTAGGGTTTTGAGCCGCTAGAGGTCTAAGGGTGTCATTAAGGCTCCATTCATGTTCTAAATCTGGATAAAATGCAGAGGTTCCAGGAGAAAATAAGACAAATGACTCTAAAGGTGTGGTTACTCTGGTAATATTACCTATTCTACTACCTCCTAAGTTTATATCCTGGTTATAGACCGATCCAATTTCTATAAAAATCTCTGGAGAATAATCTACTGCATCTCTGCCAAACTCTACTACTAGAGTTTCAATACCTCCAGACTGTGATTTAAGGGTATTTAGGGCTGCTAGGCATAGCACTATCAAACAGCATAACCTAATGGTGTATTTTTTCATTTGTTTTATTTTAGTATGCGTACCCGGAACCTAGAGACTCCAAAGCAGGAGCAGCTATAATGCCGTCTTGTATGAGAACAGCGTAATTAAAATGAAGTCCATCTATGGTGAATGTTGCGCTGTCTGATGGGTCTATAGTAGTGCCTACTCCTGTAGCATTATGCTGAGATACAGTTTCCGCTTGGAAATCGTCTAAATCTGCTCCAAACCCACTTATAACATGGTTATTTTCACTTATAATTTTGTTTTGCAACGCTATTATATCTGTCCTGGACCATAAAGGAGGAATTATAACTACAGGAACATCGTAACCGAATAAGGCCCTATTCTCTGAAAGCCATTTATTATATTCAACTTCTGTCTCTGAAATATCTTCATTATCGCTTTCACCCTGCCTCCAAAGCATTATAGGGTAAGGATTGGTGATGTCTGGGTTCTTTAGGATTTGATTTATAAACCCTTGCATAGTGTATCTGTAATGTTCACCTGTATCTACAGATAAATCATACGCATCTACAGTAGCCCTGGCCGACATACCGCCTAAAGAGGTGGCATAGACTAATAAATCATTGTTATTTCCTGCTGAATCTAAATCTGACCGCATTTCTTTAACTAAGCTCATCCAATACCCTATGGTAGAGGTGCTTCTTATATTTTTTTCAGCTAGATCTAATGACTTGTGTACATCTACATTTACAGCGAAATTTCCAAGGGTAGCCTCTGTCCAGGTATTATTGAAGTAGACCTTAACACTATTGGCAGAAGCACCTCTGAGTTCATAGCTATCAGTTAATCCACTAAAAGAAGCGTAGACTCCAGAATTAGGCACAGAAGAAGCTAAGGCTTTGCCCTGTCCATTGGATTGGCAGAACTGGCCGAATGCTAGGCAGTATGTTTTATTAGTCTGGTAGGGCATCGAATAAGTTTTGGTGTAGAATTGAAAGTTCTGCTTCTGTTATTATTTCAGAGTTAGGGTCTGAGATAACGATTTGTTTGAAATCACAGAATCCAGACTCTATAATCGTTTTCTCTCCACTACTAGCGCCTAAAGCTTGGGTGTTAAACCCTGTTCTGTCTTCTAAATCTAATACTGTAACAGTAGTAAGGTTTACGTCTACAGGGGTTATGGCTGCCGTATTCTTAAACGTAGCCATACCTACAAGTTTAGATACACTAGTGGGCTGATTATCTAGCCAAGCATACGTTATCACTCCCCATTCTCCAGATGGCACACCATCCATACGGAATAACCAGTATGTACCGAAAGAAATCCTCCCCCTAGAGACATCAAATGTTATCCCTGATGTGGCTGCACTCATGTCGGATCCATCATCAAGCTCTAGCCAGTTATTCATGAGCCTAGAATCGGTGCTAGAAAGTTTAACTACAAATGAAATGTGAAAGAAATCTCTTTTGCCTATAGGTTTTTCAAAAAATAATTTTCTAACCGATTCTAAAAAACCGCCCTCAGTAGTATTTACGACAGAATGGTTAACGTTATTCAAACCACCTCTTAACAGTCTAGTTTTACGTGATATTTCTCTGTAAAATAGAACTATAGGTGCAGCCCCTGATGGGATTACGTAGTCAAACGTATTAGACTTAGATAGGTCGAAATTTAATATCTTTTCTCTAAAATCGTATGCGTGGTCAGTTAAACCGTCTGGATTAGTCACCACGCCTATAGAATATACCTTTTCAGTCATTTCATTGGCTGCGAAATCTGAGGCGTTTACATAAAGGGTAATATCCTTACCTACATCTGAGATGTTTAATGGATAACTAGGGTTACTGCTTAATAAATTATTGCTTCCATCCTTCCATTCGTAAACAATAGACTCGTAGTTAACGAGTTTACTAAAATCATTCTGAAATTTAAGGTCCTCAATAGCTAAAACAGTACCGGGAACTATAGAAGCACTAGAATTTTCTAAACTAGAGGTTAGAATAAACTGCTCTGAAGGATCTGAAGAATTACCAGACCCACCAAGATGTAAATGAATAGGGTTCGGAAATTTACCCTGGTTAAAGGGCCTTTCTTTGGTAATAGACAAATGTTAAAAGGGTTTGGTTAGTAGATGCTTTGAACGTCCTCGTTAGATTGGGCTTCTGCTGCTGCTTCTGCTGCTTCTGCTGCTTCTACTTCTAAGGCCAATTCATCTTCACGTTCAAAAAAGTCGTTAAAGGGTATGAATTTTTTGTCTGTAGGTGCTTTGCAATGCGTACACTTAGCGTTTACCTCTGAAATTAAACTATCTGCGATAGCTTTGTCCACTTTTTTACCCAGATCTGTTTTATCCTCACTATGGCTAATAATTACATAGTCTGCGGCTATTTTCTGGAAGTTAAAAGTTATGCTTACAAGTGCGTTTCCTGCTTCTGGAAGGTCTAGGGTGTGTCCTGCGCCTAGATCACCGCTTTTTTTGAATAGTTTTCTTAGAAGCTTGGTCGCTGCTTTAACTATAAATGGAGGTATTTTGTTGTCCGATTGAATGGACATTTTGTTTTTACTAGACTCGTTAGCCATTTGTAAATATTAAAAAGTTAAACAAGCCTTGAACGTTTCCAAGGCTTGTTATGCATTGCAAAAGAAATTAAACGCCATCGGATTAATGGGGTCTTAAATTCTTAATAGAAAAAATTATAAACTTGACCTTCCAAATGTACGATATATCGCACCCAAAAGGCTTAGGGTATGGGTTAGTTATTCACAAATTCAGAGTGATAACCCTATTTGCCTAAAGCCCCACCGAAAAAGCTATATACCTACATCGAAAAATAAAACGCTGATAATCAGAGCATCGTAAAAGGTCGAAAACGCTGTTTTGTTTTTTTCGATGGCTAAAGGGCTATTCTTACTGGGGCTATAGGGCATCATCGAAAACTTATCTTTCTTTTTTATATTTAAGAGTGAAAATAAAATAAAAGAAAAAGGAAAAAAGAAAAAGGATAGGCCATAAGGGTGTAGGGGATCCTGTGGCATGGGTCCAGGCATTAATTGAGTAGTTCTGGTGAGCAGAAGAGGGTAATTGACCGGGCGGCCTGTTCCAATCGAAATTTTAATAATTTACGGATAAACAACTACTAGGGGGTGTGGGGTTTAGGGTAAAGAACAGATAAAGCCCGACCTCCCTCTCTTGGGTATGGAAGGGTGTCAAGGGGTCGTATCTGGCGAAAATGCCAAATACGGGCATAAAAAAGGCCCATTCAAGGGCCTTATGTTACTTTATAGGGTGTGGGTTGGAGTGAGCTAACCGTTATCTGTTTTTATAAGGGCTTTGAATATTTGATATGCTACTTGTGGTACTATTGCGTTTCCGTAGCCTTTTATTGATTCTTGTCTCCATTTAGGAAAGGTAATTCCGTCCAGTTGGTGGGAAATCCCATCATTTCTGCTACAAATTGGGGGTTGAGTTGGCCATCTACCATCATGGTAAGACCAACTTGCTTTCCATTCGCTATTCGTTTCTTGATGCAGGGGTCGTTCGGGTTTTCCCTGTTCCTGTTGTCGCTTGCGTTCGGTGTCGGTAGAAACTTCTGCATTTTCGGGTCGTAGAGTATCTGGCTTTTTAGGCTGCTGTACTTCGTGCCGTTCTTGTAGCCTTTCTCCTTGGCTCTGGCTCTCATTTTCTCTGGGGTTTCTGAGCGTTCTATTGCTGTCGGTGTTTGGATTAATCCCGTCACCCATCCTGCTATCACTTCTTCCAAGTTCCCTTTGTTCCTGTTCGCTAAATTCTCGCTGTTCAGATTTAGACCGTTTACTTTGTTTGCTCTTGGAGTATGCAACAAACCATACTCTATCTCTTCTATGGGGAGCGTTGACGGCACAAGCTGGAAGTACAACTGGTTGAACTTCGTACCCTTGAGCTTCCAAGTCAGCTTGCACCTCGTTGAATACCATCCCTCCATTCCAACTAAGGAGTCCAGAAACATTTTCTGCCACAACATATCTGGGTTTAATCTCTCGAATTGCTCTAAGCATTTCTGGCCAGAGGTGTCTGTCATCTTCTTTACCAAGGCGTTTACCTGCTGAACTGTAAGGTTGGCACGGAAACCCTCCGGTGAGTATATCGATTCGTCCTCTGTAAATATTGAAATCTGTTTTGGTGATGTCTTCATAGGTTATAGCTTTAGGCCAGTAGTATTTTAATATCTTTTGTCCAAATTCATTCCACTCGCAATGGAATACGTTTTCCCAACCCATCATTTGGGCTGCAAAATCAAAGCCCCCTATTCCAGAGAAAAGGGAGCCGTGCTTTAAGGGGTGTAGGGTTTTCATGATTTAAAGTATTGAATTATACTCGTCAACATACTTATCTATACTTTCAATATGTTCTTTCACTTTAGGGAGCAAACCCTTAGTATCACCTACTTTAGAGGTGTTGTCAAATCTAATTACGGTACTCCTTAAATCTGCCGTTAGTTTATTATAACAGGCTTCTATTTCTTCTTTTCTAGTCATTATTCTAAGTTTTGTGTTAGTATAAAAAAGCCACACCCTGGGGTGTGGCTTTGTTTTCATAGGTGATTAATCTTGGAGTACTAGTATTCCTAGTGTGGCTCCTGCTATAACGAGGTCAAGAGATGCTGTTACTATCGCGGAGGCTCTGTCGCTATCAATAGCGTAAGCTTCTGATATTAAATCAGTCCATTGAGCTACTTTAGCTTCCCTCATTCCTATACTTAATGAGACTACCTCTGCTTTTAACTCAACCGATGCGCCAATTATGTCTACGGTTTGAGTGGCATTATTAAAGAACTTAGGCAGTTCGTACCATGAAACCTTCTTATCAAGCCAAACTTCCGTGGCTTCTGCGTGTGTTTCGATAGCCGTTTCTAAGGCTAAATCTAACTTAGGAGTAGGTAACATCTCCTGTCCTACTTGTATTGCGGCTGTAGGTTTTACCGCTGAAAAGGCTATTGCTTTTTTCATTATTTATTTGGGTTGAATTGATTACTTGTTAAAATGGATCTACTTCTGTAGACGGTTCCGGTATGGATAGGTCTGTAGATTCTATGTATATGTATTCTTTGGTTACGCCTCCATTGCTACGCTCTATTATATTTTTAGCGTTTAATAGTCTCTTAGGGTTAAAGATTAGGCCGTAGTCTTGGCAATAGGCCCTAATCTTCTTTTTGAATGTGGCTGATTTTAATTGGTACTTTTTATCTAGTTTCCCGTTAATAGCTGCTAGTGCATCTTCTTTTAGAATTTCTGCATTTATGTTTCCTGCTTCTGGTGCGAAGTACTCTTTGGCCCAGTCCTCGAATGATTCTCCCATTACCTCACGGTTCATACGCCTGGTGATGTCTTCCATGGGTGGATTTACCTTTACTGGAGCTTTTAACTGAAATTCTACGGACTCGAAAAGCATATTGTAAAATATGTTCCACTCGTACTTCGTGAAATCTTCGTACATATCCTTTCCAAATTCATCTCTAGGTGAGTATGGGGCCGTATATTTTTCTCCTTGGGCATGGTAATAGTCTGAGTGACCTGTATAGAGTTTTCTTCGCTCTGTGGCTCCGTCTGCATCTTTGGAAGCATGGTTGGTGTTTATCCAAATTTTAGGTGATTTGGTAGGTTCGTAGGCCCAGGCTTTATCTGTCTTAGGGTTTACTGCGAATACGCCTGTAATGTACACGAACATATTTCCGAATTTGAAGTTACGGTCTGCATCGTCTAAGGCTAGGCCTCTATGCTTCTTAGTCATGGAACCAAACGTGTGCTTATCTGTGAAGAGATTAGAAGATTTACCGTTTTCGGTGTGGCTGTTTACTAGCTGCTGTGGGGCTTGCATTAGTATAGATTTACCTGTTCCTCCTGCTGACTCTCCTAGTGCTACGTCCAATAGGTCTGTGGAGTAAACGGCAAACGCTCTGGATCCTATTCTGTGGCCGTGGCAGTAGTAGCCCATGGCGTATATTTTATTGGCTATATGCTGTT
>Ga0115005_10001127_pt1 | contig 20978 bp, 19 predicted proteins | sample ArcOceMetagenome_FD_87163 | JGI IMG/M metagenome (GOLD analysis project Ga0115005, IMG submission 87163) | Marine eukaryotic phytoplankton communities from Arctic Ocean - Arctic Ocean - Greenland ARC118M Metagenome | ecosystem: Environmental > Aquatic > Marine > Oceanic | place: Arctic Ocean... | reverse complement strand
GTAGATGAAGCTGATATCCGTGTTGATGCAGGTAATGGCGGTAATGGTGTAGTCGGTTTTCGCCGCGAAAAATACGTGCCTGATGGTGGTCCTGACGGCGGTGATGGTGGTGATGGCGGTAGCGTCTATTTGGTTGCAGATGAAAACTTAAACACTTTGATAGATTACCGTTTTGAACGATTTCATCGTGCCGAGCATGGTAAAAAAGGCCAAAGTGCTAATTGTACCGGTAGAGGAGGTGTTGACTTAGAAGTCAAAGTACCCGTTGGAACACGGGCAACCGACAGCGATACAGGTGAAGCACTGGGTGATTTAACCAAACATATGCAGCGCATGAAAGTAGCGCAGGGCGGTTATCACGGCTTGGGCAATGCACGTTTTAAAACCAGTACTAATCGCGCGCCAAGACAAAAGTCTGACGGTACACCGGGTGAAGTTAGAAACCTAAGATTAGAACTGCTGTTGCTAGCCGATGTAGGTTTACTTGGTATGCCTAATGCGGGTAAATCTACTTTTATCCGCAGTGTTTCAGCAGCTAAACCCAAAGTAGCAGATTATCCTTTCACTACGCTGGTGCCAAATCTAGGTGTTGTGCGTTTAGACTCAATGCGTAGTTTCGTTATTGCGGACATACCCGGATTGATTGAAGGTGCAGCTGAAGGTGCAGGTCTTGGTATTCAATTCCTAAAACATTTAGAGCGCTGCCGTGTGTTATTGCATTTGGTGGACTTAATGCCAGCAGATGGTTCAAATCCTGTAGAAAATGCCAAAGCCATTGTCGCAGAACTTGAAAAATACAGCCCGAAACTGGCCGTCAAGCCACGTTGGTTAGTATTTAATAAGATCGATTTGATGCTCGAAGATGAAGCCAACGAGTTGTGTAAGCAGATTGCAGATGCACTTGAATGGCAAGGTGAATATTTCCAAATTTCAGCATTCCAGAAAATTGGTACCCATTCATTGTGTATGAAATCTATGGACTTCATTGAGGCACTGCCAGCAGAAGTTATACCTGAAATTAAAGATGAAGAATCGGGATTCAAATGGGATACTTATCACAAAGATACCATCGAAGATGCTTATGACGACGAATTTGATGATGATGATGACTCTGGCGTAGAAGTGGTTTATACCAAAAGATAGTCAATGAACGCGTCATTCCTAAAATGAGTATGACGCGAATTGTTGCGGTCTCGATGTTTCATGTGGTTTAGGGATTAATAAATTAACCCCAATTTTCTTGAGATAAAGCTTTGATCATTAGATGATAATTTTGCCTCTTAAATACACCTGTCTTGCACTAAGTCATAGCCATAATTATTGAGTATTCTGGCTTGTTAGCCTCTTAGTTATACACTTAGCTAAACCAATTTGTAGCTTCGCATGCAAGATTGAAATAATGATAGCCCATAAGAAAGTAGGAAAATAATTATTGAGGTCAACCTCTGTTTGCTGTGCTTAAATGATTAAATACCGTCTGATTTTAGCAATTTTTGAGGGTTTTGTGAGCTGCCAGCGTGCAAATAAATGGGCCTAGGTCAAAATGAGTTTGCCTAACTTTAACAATGTAAATATCCATTAATTTTCTCTTTGCCAGACTCCTTAAAACAATTCGTAAGAAATATAGTGTTCTCGTGTTTCAGCAGTATGTAAGAATTTTTTATTGTATTTTGTCACAGCCGATAACGGTCATATTGCTAATAAGTGAAAATAGAGTGTCGATGTCAGATTGAGTGGAGTAGATTTAATTCCTATATGATCTGACCGCTGATATGACTTCTAATTGTAAACCTCCTTATCAATCTGGAATAAATAATCCTCTGCAACACCCAATAATTCGAGGACTGCAACGACAAAGAATAGGGTCAAAAGGGTACCTGCAATTCTTCCTGCAGGGGCCTGTTCCACTGTTTATTTAGCACATGGTCCAAGCTTTCGCCTTTTATAATTTATATTAAACAGTGGCATCATCTATCATATTCAGGGCTCGTGGTTTGTTGTAGTTAAACTGTTAAAATTGAATAGCTTAAACAGAATTGAAACTTCCGGCATGTGATGCCCCTGAAAAGCGAAATCTAATAAGGCTGCGCAAGATAAATTTTAAGTGTTTGATTTTATTTCCACAAAATAAATTCAGTAATAACAATGTATGTTTTAAGCTCTCAAACGCATTTTTAGAGCCTACTCAAGTTAACGAATTTCATAACTTATACAGCCAACGTTATGTTTAATACCTTAGATTGTAAAAGTGTTTGCATTTTATTTTATCGATATTACATAGGTTGACCATGTCAACTGTGAGTTAAGTTGTGTAAAATAAAATTCAATATAATCAATACAAATATTCAAAAATGAAGATATCAATGATTGCTGCTATGGCCAATGACCGAGTTATTGGTGCCGATAATGCTATGCCTTGGCACTTACCTGCAGATCTAAAACATTTTAAAAAAATCACCCTCGGCAAACCTATTATTATGGGTCGCAAAACCTATGCTTCCATAGGTAAAGCTTTGCCTGGGAGGCTAAACATAGTGGTCAGTTCTGATATTAATTTTAAGCTAGCAGATGCAACTGTGGTACAGGGCTGTGAACAAGCCATAGATATTGCCACAGAATATTGTAGTGAACAGCAAATCGAAGATCCAGAAGTGATGATAATAGGCGGGGGTACCATTTATAAGCACTTCTTAGCATTTTGTAATCGACTTTACTTAACTTACATTGATTTGAACGTCGATGGTGATACCTTTTTTCCTGATTATGCCGCCAAATATGATTGGCAAGAATTGGATAATGAAGCTCATCAGGCAGAGCCACTAAACCCTTATGCCTACCGTTTTATTACTCTTGTAAAACGGGCTGCTTAGGTTTTGACAGCAAGGTGAAGGTATACACGTAACCATAAATAGCAGTAATTAAAATACTAGGTACAACTGTCAACCATAAGTTAGGTGTTTGGTTGACCCAGTTAACACTGATAGCTATGCTTGACTGGATTGCAATGGGCAACAGTGGCGCGAATAAGCTGCCAGGGATGACATTGTTACTTAGATATCTTGCCGAATTATCCAGCACCTTTTTAAAGGTTTTAAAAATAGCAATATTTTGTGAAGTTCTAGAATGCACGGTGCAGATAATTGGCACTACAAACACCAAAGATAAGTAACTCTCACCGAATTTAGACACTGACTTTTCTAAAATGAAGGTAAACAATATAGTAATAGTTGCACTTAGTGTGCCCTGTACTAATGCCGATCTAAGCACTAATGCCTGATCATCTGTAGCCATTGAGTTAGCCCAATATGACCAAGCAAAGTAAAAACCGAAAGATATAACAGCTGAAATAATTAATCTTATTGTAGAATTCATAATATCATTTTGTAATGGTTAACATCGTTAGGCATTCTACTTACTTAAATACTATCTAGCGACAGTTATCTCATTATGCTAATTTTTTGAACTATAAAAAGGAATTAACTTATTAGGAATAGAGAAATGACTACACTGACAGTTCAACGTAACGTGTTTAATACAGCATGTCATTTACCATAAGTATTAACAAAAGCGCATAACCTTACTTTAGTAGAAATCGACTTGTCAAAGACTACATTAGCAGATTATATAGGGTCAAAACTGCTCCTGAATATATTTCCATCCGCTGATACGGGAGCGTGTGCCACTTCAATCTGTACCTTCAATCAAAAAGCTAGCGATATGGATAATAATAAAGTGATATGTGTGTCAGCTGACTTGCCTTTTGCTGCAGCAAGATCCTGTGGTCTAAAGGGCATTGACAATGTAGTCACAGGCTCTAGCTTTAGAGGAAGTTTCGGCATTGATTATGGTGTGAGTTTTAGTGATGGCCCTCTGACTGGGTTACTGTCTCGTAGTGTGGTAGTGATTGATGAGCAAGGCATAGTGATTCATACTGAACAAGCAGCTGAGGCTACTGTCGAGACAGATTATGCAGCGGCTATTGCTGTATTTTAAATATTCAACAGAAATAACTTTATCATTCAAAAAGCCTCAAATGAGGCTTTTTGAATTTTTGGGTGCTCACATATAATCTAATTAAGCTTATTAAATAAAGCTTCTAAGTCTAAACCTTTGTGACCCAACATATCTCTCAAACGCCGTAAAGCCTCAACCTGAATCTGACGGACCCTTTCTCGGGTAAGTCCAATTTCTACCCCAACATCTTCAAGGGTTGAAGGTTCGTAACCTAACAATCCAAAGCGCCTTGCTAACACTTCACGTTGTTTAGGATTAAGGTCCTCTAACCACTTTATGATATTCAGTTTAATGTCTGAGTCTTGTATATCTTCCTCAGGGCCATGGCCTTTGTCATCAGCAATAACATCCAGTAAAACCTTGTCGTTTTCACCACCAATAGGAGTATCAACAGAGGTGATCTTTTCGTTTAAACGCAACATCTTGGTGACGTCGTTAACAGGCTTGTCAAGGGACTCAGCAATCTCTTCTGCAGTAGGTTCATGATCAAGCTTTTGGGAAAGCTCTCTAGCTGCACGCAGGTAGACATTTAATTCTTTAACTACATGAATAGGCAATCGAATTGTTCGGGTTTGGTTCATGATTGCCCGCTCAATGGTTTGTCTAATCCACCAAGTGGCATAAGTAGAGAATCTGAAGCCTCGCTCAGGATCAAATTTCTCTACAGCTCGAATAAGGCCTAAATTTCCTTCTTCAATCAAGTCAAGTAATGCTAAACCGCGATTATTGTAACGTCTGGCTATTTTGACTACTAAACGCAGATTACTAACAATCATTCGTTTTCTTGATGCTTCATCACCTTTTAAGGCGCGACGTGAAAAATAAACTTCTTCTTCTGCAGATAACAAGGGGGAGAACCCTATTTCGCCTAAATACAATTGAGTTGCATCAAGGTTTTTGGGTTTATTTTGTTTATTGGCTAAAATATCTTCTAACTGTTCTTCAGCTTTTTTTTGGGTTTTGGCAAGTTCTTTCTCTACAGCATCTTCAATATCGCTGAAAGCATTAACTTCCACTATAACTGTATTTTCTTGACTCATAATCATGACTCCTTAACGGTAGTGTTTCTTCAACTTCTCCTGTAAATTTTTATTATTTATTTTTATTTTCTTATAGGTAGATAGCGCAAAGGATTAACGGATTTCCCTTTGTACCTTACTTCAAAATGAAGCTTAACCTTGTCGGTTCCACTGCTACCCATAGTGGCAATTTTTTGGCCTGCCGTTACCCACTGCTGTTCTTTCACTGACATATTGTCATTATGTGCATAGGCCGTTAAGTAAGCGTCGGAATGCTTGATAATGACTAATTTTCCAAATCCACGTAATGCATCGCCCGTGTATACTACTTTTCCATCGGCAGCCGCCAAAATTGGTAGCCCAAGTTTCCCTGAAAAATCTAAGCCTTTGTTGCCTTGTTCTTTGGCCGAAAAACCGCGTGAAATATTTTCAACTGAAGGCCAATGCCAACTCTTAACTCGATCAGGAAATTGACCGGTAGCAGATCCAATTGGATCTTTGTTTACATTTTGTTCACTTTCACCATACGCCTGCTTTTTAGAAGGGTCAATAGATTGATTTATAATTATTTTTGAAGTCTGACTATCGCTCTTATTTGACTTTGGTCGTAATGAAGTCGCTAATTCCTCTAGAATTAAAAGTTGGCCAGGTTGAATTTGGTAAGGTGTTGAAATCTTATTTATTCTAGCTAAGTCTCTATAATCATTACCTGAATACCAAGCGATAGAATATAAAGTATCACCAGCTTTGACTTGATATGTTTTTGCTGAATAGCCTTGTTGCTCAAAATCTCGAAATGTTTTACCTTGATAAAGCTCAGAAACTGGTGCGGGATGGCTGCGGTTTGAACAACCCATACTTATAACGCAGCAAAATATAAGCCACAAACATTTAAATAAAGCCATTTTTTGACTAGACATAATCATTAATTATCAGTTGGTTTCTGGCTTATTTTTTCTAGTATAATAACTATTCCTATGCCAAACAGCATTAATATAATGGCATGCCACATATAAGCGGGTTGTGTGTGCAATGTTTCAAACGTGTGTGGCAATATATTGTTCTGAACTAAAGGTATTTCTTTACCATGGCGATCAATTACTGACTCAATAGTTTGTTTCCAAGGCCAAACTTTGTTTAATGAGCCAAGCATAAACCCACCTAATAAAGCCAAAGTCATGGTTTTATGTTGATTAAACATCCAGCTTAGCAAGTGCGAAAAACTCAGTAGACCTGCTGCACAGCCACTGGCAAATATACACAATGTCGTCCATTGTAATTCTTTAACTGCTATTAACATAGGTGCATACATACCCAATAGCAGCAATATAAAACTTCCAGAGATGCCCGGTAAAATCATGGCACAGATAGCAATCATGCCAGATAAAAATACAATGATAGGAGATGTTTCGATGGTTGTTGGGGTGATAGTCGTTATAAAAAACGCACTAAACGTACCAATTAAGAAAGTAGCCAGTACGCCTATATCCCATTTTTCGATATGCCTTATTAGAGACCATACTGCGACCAATATCAGTCCAAAAAAGAATGACCATAACAATATTGGATGGTTGGCTAGAAGATACAATACCACTCTAGAAAAGGTTAAAATACTGATGATAATACCACTGAACAGTGCCAATAAAAAGCTGCCATTTATATGCTGCCAAGCTGCTTTCAAACCCTCCTGAAACAGCATTTTCAAAGCAGTGACGCCACATTGTTTAAGGGAAAATATTAGTTCTTCATAAATACCTGTCATAAACGCAATAGTGCCACCAGATACACCTGGCACAGCATCGGCTGCTCCCATCAATATCCCCCTTAGTGCCAAGCCTGCATAGCCACCCTTTGATCTTAATGTTTTCAAATAATATCCCCAGCCACTAAAGGAACAAACCTAACTGCTTCGATAATCTCTGATTTAAATTCATCTTCGCGCTTGGTAATACAATGTAACTGCTGATTTTCTTCTCCAACAGGGATAATTAAGCGACCACCATCATTTAGTTGCTGATATAACGTCTCTGGCATTGAACTAGCAGCGGCTGTAACTATGATAGCATCATAAGGACCTTTGCTGCTCCAGCCAAACCAGCCGTCACCATGTTTCATTTTTACGTTATGTAAGTCCAGTTGATTCATGCGCCGTTTAGCTTGAAATTGCAGCGTTTTTATCCTCTCAACTGAATAAACATTGGCAAATAATTGGGCCAGTACTGCCGTTTGGTAACCCGAGCCTGTCCCTATTTCCAACACTGTTTGGGCTTGGTTGTCAGACTCTAATAATAATTCTGTCATACGAGCTACTATGTAGGGTTGCGATATGGTTTGGCCCTGACCAATAGGTAGGGCCGTATTTTGATAAGCTTTGTGTTTTAAGGCATCAGGCAAAAAAATCTCTCTAGGTGTTTTGGCTATAGCGTTCAGCACCTTGGTATTGCTAATACCTTCCTTATGTAGAAGTTGAGCAAGGCTTTCACCCTTGCGTGATGTTAATCTCATGTCATGCCTATTTTTATGGTCTAGGGTTTTAAGCCTTGGCTAAGTTGTTATCTTGAACATCTAACAGTTCACGTAATACTGATGTAGCAAAGGTGCCTGATGGAAGTGAAAAAATTAAATTTAATGCATCATTTGTCCAAGACCACTCAAGGTCATTTGGAAATAAGTTAATGGCTCTTCTTTCTTGATTTAGGCCTAAATTTTCAAGGGTTTGGGCGATTGTAAGATGCTGTAGTGCCAACTCTTGCTCAAACTGCAACGCATCAGACTCGCTTGCTAGGTTACCCTTACCCCACAACGGAGCTGACATGTATATGTCGCGCTGTTGTATGCGTTGAATAATACTATTGTCTATCTGCTGTGCACAGAAGAAGCTATTGCTACCTGCTAGTTGCATCACATCACCAGGCAGCGGTTTGTTGAGGCAACCATTTCGTAATCTACTGTGCAACATTTCATTAAATAACCAGGAACGAAGAGCTGATATAGCCATTGAACGTTTGTTTCTATTACGGATAGTTTCACCGTTGATCATCTTGTCAGCTAACACTAAGTTACCGCCGCGGGGATCATGGAGAGTGTTTCCAAATCGCTGGGATCCATAATAATTTGGTACACCGCTTTGTATTATCTGTTGCAGTCGTGCGTCAACGCCAGATTTTGAGCTGAGTTGTCTAATAATAATATTAAATCGATTACCTTTTAATACCCCAGTTCTTAGTTTTTTATTGTGTCGTATTGATTTGAGTACTTTAGCTCCTGGCTCATTGAATTGAGACCAATCAAACTCACCTTTACCAGGCAGGTGTACACTAAACCATTGTTCGGTTTGTGCATGTTTGTCTTTGCGCCCTGCATAAGTCACAGCTCTTAATGGTAATCGAGTAAACTTGGCAATTTGCTCTGCTAAATAAGCAGTATTTAAACCAGTTTTACGTACCCATAAGTAAATATGTTCACCCTCGCCAATAGGCTCATAACCTAATATTTCAGTGACTTTGAAGTCTTCAGCAGATGACTTAAATTGTCCCAAAATATTCAGCTTAGGATATTGGTATAACCAGTGATCTATTTTCATTAGATATTATCTGATTGTTGAGTCAGCAGAACCACAGCGTAAGCGGCAATACCTTCCTTACGGCCGGCAAAACCTAATTTTTCAGTGGTGGTGGCTTTAACGTTGACTTGACTCATGTTGGCGCTCAAGTCTTCAGCAATATTTTCGCGCATCAACTCAATATGTGGGGCCATCTTCGGAGCCTGAGCAACAATAGTAAGATCCAAATTGCCCAGTTGATATTGATTATCCGTGATGAGCTTGTAAACGTGGCGAAGTAATTCGCGGCTGTCTACTCCTGCTAATGTTGGGTCAGTATCTGGAAAATGTTTACCAATATCTCCTAGTGCTAAAGCGCCTAATAATGCGTCACATAATGCATGCAATACCACATCACCATCAGAGTGTGCAATCAATCCCATATCATGTTCAATTTTTACGCCGGCAATAACAATAGGGCCTGTGCCGCCAAATTTATGCACGTCATAGCCATGGCCAATTCTAATACTCATACTTCAGTCAAATCTCCTTTAATGATTAAGCTTTTTTTGAGTTAAGTAAAACTCAGCTAACAACAAATCTTCAGGTTGAGTGATTTTGATATTTGAGGCGCACCCCTCTACTAACACTACTTTTTCGCCCAACAGTTCGATTGCAGATGCTTCATCAGTGATGTTTGTCTTTTGTTGGATTGCTGTATTCAAGGCTTTTTTTAACGTGACCAGTTTAAAAAACTGTGGTGTTAATGCGTGCCATAAATGTTCTCTAGATTCTGTTTGTGCAACAATATTTTGCCCATTCACTTTGACATTAACAGCCCGCTTCATAGTATCGCGAACCGGTGCTGCCAATATGCCACCTATGCCACTTTTGCTGCCTTGTTCTGCTAATTTCAAAAGGGCAGTTAAATCTGTTGTAGTAAAACAAGGGCGTGCGGCATCATGCACTAACACCCATTCTTCATCATCTGGTAGATAATTCAGCCCAGCTAACACCGAATCACAGCGTTCTTGCCCACCCTTAACCACCTCAATGCATGGATGACTAGCAATGGGTAATTGAGCAAATAATATATCGTTAGGGTTCAGTACTACAATTACACGTTGAACTTGGCTGTGTTCAAGTAAATTCATGAGGGTATGTTCAATAATAGTTTTACCGGCAATATGTAGATATTGTTTAGGGCAATCTGCTTTCATCCGCCTACCAATACCGGCAGCAGGTACAACGACTGAATATTGAGAACATGATGACATAAATACTAATCTTCAGAAGGCAGAATACGGTAAAATATTTCGCCTTGTTTTATGAGGCCTAATTCATTCCTAGCTCTTTCTTCAGCCGCTTCCAAACCAATATTTAAATCATGGATGTCAGCTTTTAATAAACCATTGCGCTGCCTTAAATTGGCATTGTGGGTAATCTGTAGCGTTACTTCTTTTTTCATGATCATAAAGTCAGATACGCTATTTTTACCAAACCATAAACGATATTGGAGCAGACAAAATAGTGTGAACAAAACCGTCACTACCCATTTCATAATATTTGTCTCCAATTCGTCGCCATTGACCTATTATGCAGAGGTTTAGAGAGTAGGGCTAGTGGTATCAAAACCTATATTGTCGTCTGGTGAGAGAAAACTGTCAAACTCATGAATTAGATGTTGTTTTAATAACGAACAGGTACTTCTTTTAATTAAATAATCACAACTTTCACGACAGTTTAGTCACTTTTTCACCCAATTTCTTGATTAAATATACAGGTCGGTTGAAATTTTTTCAGATGATGTATTGCTACATCCAATTATCGTTCTTTCGCCTCTTTTTAGGCAAGTATGTAAGGATAATTCCTAAAAGCAAACTAACGACTGCAACAATACCCCCACGAGTGAACCATTCCATTTGTGCAGTTTGGTCGTAATCGGCAAGAGTTTGAGTTATTTTTTTATGTGCTTTTTCAATATCACTCAGTTTCTTTTTTAAGTTTGTGTTTTGAGAAGTAAGATCAGCTATTTGTTGATTAAGTAAATCATTATTATTCCTATATTGAAGGATTGTTTTTTCAGTCTCTTTTAATTGTTCTTTTATACCAGGCAACAGTGCTCTATCACTTTCATTGCCATTAATAAATTCTGCATCAACCCAACCAGTGCGTTGTTTATTATCAATGATTTCGACGAAATTTTTCTCAGTATCTTCTTGTAGTAAAGTGACACGAGTACCTGCTACAACTGTGCCTAAAATTCGGAAGTTTCTTCCAGGCCCTGCATGTAAATAAGTAAATAAATCGTCAGAAATATAACGTATTTCACCTTCACTATCATTGGGTTCTTGGGCCTTTGACTGAACACATAAAAAGCTGCTAACGAGGCATAAAAAAAGAAAAACTATTTGCTTGCACATTTCAAAAACTTACTCCAAAAAAAATCTATTAAATGGTATTGCTTGGCTAAAAGAAAGGCAAGGGCATATTTGTGTTTAAGCTGTTCGGGTTATAGTAATGATGCGCTTTTGCGACAGTTGTTGATTGAATAGTCGAATTTGAAAGGCTAAGGTAAGTCGAATATGTGCGAAACGCACTTTTATCAGCCGATAAAGGTTTATGGAATACGAAATTGAACTTAAATTACTCACCAATGAACAAGCTGGTGAGATCATTGAAACAAAGTTGCTGTCACAGCTCAATGCTAGCGTAACGCAAGAAACTCAAATATTAACCAATCATTATTTTGATACACCAGACAGAACGTTAAGACATCACAATATTGGCTTGAGAATTCGAGGAAACGACTTAAAGTTTGAGCAAACCTTAAAAACTGCTGGAAAGTCTATTGGTGGATTACATCAACGCCCTGAATATAATGTACAACTCGATGAGTTAAAAGACCAAAATATTAATGTTCCTAATCTTAGATTATTCCCTTTGTCAGTATGGCCCAAAACTATCGATGTCTATGATTTGCAAGCTAAAATCGAAACGCTTTTTACCACTCACTTTGAACGCCGGATCTATTTGCTTAAATTCTCAAGTGGCGACATTGTAGAGTTAGTGTGGGATCTAGGTAAGGTAACATCGGGAGAAAAAAGTGTACCGATTTGCGAAATTGAATTAGAACTTAAAAAAGGTTCTACAAAGGCACTTTTTAATATAGCGAAATGTATCGTTAGTTTGCTGCCAACCACGATAGGTATTGGTAGTAAGGCTGCTCTTGGATACAACTTGTGTGATGGTTTGCTAGTTCAAAAATTTGAGCCGCATCAACAAAATTCACCTGAAAATATACAAACTGAGACTGAGACTGAAAAATTTGTCAGTTTTTTGTCATCACGTCTCCAAGATTTTCAAATGCTTTCAGCTGAAATAAGACGCCATTATAGCGAGGAATTAGCTGCTAATATCAATCAGGTACTCATAATATTAGTTGATGATTTAGAATTTTTTAGTCGTCATATTTCATGTCCAACTATAAACCTTATCCATGTGAAACTAAAAACTTTAGTCGATGATTGGAACTTGGTTATGCAACAAAATGATAAGAATTCCATTTATAATTTATTGATAACAGCGCAGACAACTCAATTGCAATTAGACATTGTGCAATGCTTAGTAGAACAGCCTTGGTCTTCTCATCTTTAATTGTATTAGAAGCAAACACAAAGAAAGGTCATTATTGAGCTTATTTTCAAAGGTTAATTATTAATGGAGTTTGACTATATATAAAAATATGATTTATCCAATCGTTTTTTTATACTTTACCTGCACTAGTAACAAACAGATTATATAAGTAGAAAAGCAAATTAAGGCTATGACCTTATTTATTTTTAACCCTACAAAAACTATAGGATCGTCCATGAAAGCGTCTGATTTATTTGTAAAAGCCCTCGAAGCAGAGGGTGTGGAATATATATTTGGTATTCCTGGGGAAGAAAACCTCGACTTATTGGAATCTTTGCGAAAGTCACCAATCAAACTTATTTTGACTCGTCACGAGCAAGGCGCAGGGTTTATGGCCGCCACATATGGTCGTTTAACTGGTAAGGTCGGCGTGTGTTTATCGACACTTGGTCCAGGCGCAACTAACCTTGTTACACCAGCCGCATATGCACAATTAGGCGCAATGCCCATGTTAATGATTACTGGGCAAAAGCCGGTTAAAACCAGTAAACAAGGGCGCTTTCAGGTGATTGATGTGGTCGACATGATGCGTCCTATTACAAAATATACCACCCAGCTAGTCAGTGGCGACCGGATCCCTTCAGCGGTACGTGAAGCATTTAGGTTAGCCCATGATGAACGTCCTGGTGCTGCGCATATTGAATTGCCGGAGGATATAGCGGCTGAAGACACCAGTGCTTATTTACTGACACCTAGTGCGAGTCGACGTCCTATTGCCGAGTACAAAGCAATTAACAAAGCTTTAGAGATGATTGAAGCGGCTAAATCACCCTTGCTACTCATAGGAGCTGCAGCTAACCGAAAATTAACCTCTAAAATGCTTAAGGAATTGGTAAGCAAAACGGGCATTCCTTATGTCACCACCCAAATGGGTAAAGGTGTCCTTGATGAACGTGACGATTTATTTATGGGTAACACCGCCTTGTCAGCCGGTGACTTTGTACACCGTATTATCGACCGCGCTGATTTAATCATCAATGTTGGTCATGATGTGGTAGAAAAACCGCCTTTCTTTATGAATTATGATGGTCAGCAAGTTATACATATAAACTTTGAACCTGCAGCGGTTGACCCCGTGTATTTCCCACAACTAGAGGTGATTGGCGATATAGCTAATACTATCTGGCAGATGAAAGAACAGATCGTTGCAAAAGCCAACTGGGATTTTAGTTTCTTTTCAAAAGCCCATAACGCTTACCTTGCACATAAAGCGGAAAGTGAAAATGATGATCGTTTCCCAATCTTGCCTGAGCGTTTTGTTAGAGACATTCGCATGGCCATGCCAGATGACGGCATAGTCACTCTTGACAATGGTGTGTACAAAATTTGGTTTGCACGTAATTACCCAGCAGCCTTGCCTAATACATTATTACTGGACAATGCTTTAGCGACAATGGGGGCCGGTTTACCCTCGGCTATGGCAGCTAAAATGGTGCATCCAGACAAACCAGTGATCTCAGTATGTGGTGATGGTGGATTTATGATGAACAGTCAAGAGTTAGAAACTGCTGTTCGTCTTAAATTACACATAGTGGTGATCATTCTGCGTGATGATGCCTATGGCATGATCAAATGGAAACAAGCTAATATGGAATTTGAAAACTACGGTTTGGATTATGGCAACCCTGACTTTGTAAAATATGTAGAAAGTTATGGTGGCAAAGGCTGGCGTATTGCCGCGGCCGATGAGCTGCTACCCCAAGTGCAAAAGTGTTTAGCTGAACCTGGTGTGCATTTAATTGACGTGCCAGTGGATTATTCATTAAATGATAAAACATTAAATCAAACACTACGCCTGCGTAGTGAAGCTATTTAATCCCGATATTACCCAGGAGATTTTATGTTAGCAAAAGCTTACCCCTACTATCTGGCTAATGAAGCCGTATTCGCCAATCAAGATTTGGCAATAACTAATAAATACACCAATGAAGTAGCAACTTACACTGCCCTTGCAGATGCTAAGGTCATTGACCAAGCAATTGCAGCGGCAACAGCAAGTCAGCCTTTATTAAATAAAATGGCACCTTACGAGCGTCAGAATATTCTTAATCATTGCGTAAAACGTTTTGAAGAAAGGTTTGATGAATTGGCCCATGCTTTATGTATTGAAGCAGGCAAACCAATCAAAGACTCTCGCGGAGAAGTAACACGCTTAATTGATACCTTCAGAATCGCTGCTGAAGAATCGGTGCGTATGCATGGTGAAGTCATTAACCTTGAGATTACACCACGTGCTAAAGGTTACACTGGTATGTACAAGCGCGTGCCAATTGGTCCATGTTCGTTTATATCGCCTTTTAACTTTCCATTAAATTTAGCAGCGCATAAGGTGGCACCAGCTATCGCCACAGGCTGTGCTTTTGTACTTAAGCCTGCCAGTAGAACGCCGCTAGGTGCTTTGATTATTGGCGAAGTCTTAGCTGAAACTGATCTTCCTAAAGGTGCATTTTCGATTCTGCCATGCAGCCGGGACGGTGCAGATTTGTTTACCACAGATGAAAGGTTCAAGTTACTTAGCTTTACCGGTTCGCCTCAAGTGGGTTGGGAGCTAAAAGCTAAAGCCGGCAAGAAACCGGTGATCCTAGAATTAGGTGGTAATGCAGCTTGTGTGGTTGATGCTGACACGGATTTAGAGGATGCAATCGAGCGTATTGTATTCGGTGCTTATTACCAGTCCGGTCAAAGTTGTATCAGTGTACAACGAGTCATTGTGCACGAGTCAATCTACGCTGAATTCAAGCAACGCTATACCGATAAAGTCGCAAATTTAGTTCATGGTGACCCATTAAATGAAGATACTTTTATTGGGCCGATGATTTCTGAATCAGAAGCTTCGCGACTAGATATCTGGATACAAGATGCTGTGGCAGCGGGTGCTCATTTATTATGTGGCGGTAAACGCGAAGGCAACATGTTGCAAGCCACTTTATTGGAGAACGTTCCAAATGATGCAGCTATCAATACCGAAGAAGCTTTTGGGCCCGTCTCAATTATCAGCTCATTTAGTGATTTTGATGAAGCGCTGAAAGAAGTTAACAATAGCCAATTTGGCCTGCAAGCTGGCGTATTCACTCGAGATATCTACAAAGCTCATAAAGCATGGAATGAGTTGGATGTGGGTGGAGTGGTAATAGGTGACGTGCCAAGCTGGCGAGTGGATAACATGCCTTACGGGGGTGTCAAAGAGTCAGGTTTAGGCCGTGAAGGTGTAACCTTTGCCATGGAAGATATGACTGAAATTAGATTGATGGTACTAAGAACCCCGAGTTAACACTTAATACCAATCAAATATTTAGCGATAAGTTTGAGTGTAAAACTCAAGCTTGTCGTTAACGTTAACTCTCTTTATCCTTAAAAAAAGCTTGCAGGATTTTTCCGGTAAATTCTTTTCTTAAATAAAACCCTCTCGGTCTGGTATTAATGATCTGGCCATATTTACCAATAGCTTCAGTTAATACATCACCGTTGGCTGCTTTGGGCCGAAGTTGCAGATATTGGCCGTGCCTCGCGGTAATGTTTTCTATTTGACCAAGAGCTATCATTTCCATTAACTCTTCCCAGTCGCTGCGTAATTGTTCGTCTTGCGATACATCAGGCGACCATAAAAAAGGAGTAGCAATGCATCTATCTTTTGGTGCGACTTCTCTTCTACCATCGATAGGCACCCAAAGTACTTGCTGAATTTTATTTTTTACGCTGCTGGTTTGCCATTCTATGCCCGCTATATTGGTAAGCGGTGCATAACATACATAGGTGGTTTCTAACGGTGAACCTTGTTCGTCTACAGGAATGGTTTTTAACTCTATGCCTAACTGGGCAAAATCTTGTTGAGTCTTAGATCCTGCGCTGGCGCCTAGGCAAAGTTCAATGAGTTGGCCCGTCCAGCCTTTTTCTCGCTTGAAATTTACGGGCACTTTCACATGGGCTGTTTTGGCAACTTCACCTAGTGTTAGTCCTGCCAACGCTTCTGCTCTTTGCATCAGTTCTTGGATAGATTTAGGTTCTGATTTTGGAATACTAAATATTTTCATTTGGGCACGTTAGTTTGGAATACTTTTTTTATTACTTTGAATGCGCAGTAGTTTATGGAAGAATGCGTAACATTAAAAGAAATGAGTTCTCGGGGGCCTAAGTGATTGATGCCGAAGGATTCCGCGCAAATGTTGGCATAGTGATTTGTAATGAGTTAGGCCAGGTTTTTTGGGCAAGGCGCTATGGGCAGCATTCTTGGCAGTTTCCGCAAGGCGGAATTGATGAAGGTGAAACTGCTGAACAAACAATGTATCGTGAACTCAATGAAGAAGTTGGTTTAAAGCCAGAACATGTGAAAATTCTGGCTGTTACCAAGAATTGGTTGCGCTACAAACTGCCTAAACGATTGGTTAGGCAGGGAAGTAGTCCTGTTTGTATTGGACAAAAGCAGAAGTGGTTTTTACTGCAACTTGTCTGTAAAGAAGAGGATGTGGATTTACTACAATCAGGCCATCCTGAATTTGACGACTGGCGTTGGGTAAGTTTTTGGTATCCGGTGAGAAATGTGGTGTCTTTTAAACGGGATGTGTATCGCCGCGTGATGAAAGAGTTTGCTGCTACGGCCATGCCAGACATCTTAGGGCAATATCAAGGTAACTACCAAAAATCAAAGCGTCGCAGAAAGGCTTAATTAACGAACCAGATATACATGAGAGATAAATACGTCTTATGCTAACCACGCTCAAACGCATCGTTCAAGAAGTAAATCAAATTCCAGTATTTGATGATGCGTTAAGCTGTTTGGCAAATAGGCTAATAGAAGCGTTAAAAGTTGACTCATGTAGTATTTACTTAGCAGATTACGAACATCAACATTTTATGTTGGTCGCGACTGAAGGTTTAGCAAAAACCGCTGTAGGCCAAGTATCTATCGGATTTTCTGAAGGTTTAGTTGGCTTAATCGGTCAACGAGAAGAGCCCCTCAATATTAGCGATGCTCAAAGACATCCTCGTTTTAAACATTACGCCGAAGTACAAGAAGATAACTACCATGCTTTTTTGGGTGCCCCGATAATCCATCAACGCAAAGTACTAGGTGTATTAACTCTTCAGCAGCAACACAAAAGACGTTTTAGTGAAGATGAAGAAGCGTTTTTGGTGACACTTGCGATGCAATTGGCTGTCGAAATTGCTAATGCTAAAGCACGGGGTTCGATTAATCTTTTGCAAGAAAATATTCCTAAAGATTGGCAAAAATCGCTAAAGGGTGTACCAGGCTCTTCTGGGTTAGCTAGTGGTGTTGGTTATTTACAGAACATGATGGTCAGTATTCATAATCATATTCCCAAGCGCAGTAAAAATCAGCAAGTACAAGTTCAAAATTACCGACAGGCAGTGAAACAAACACAGGTAGACATGGCAGTATTATCCGAGCGAATTCAAGGTGAAGTACCTGACGATGTTCGCGCTATTTTTCAACTGTATTACCACCTTCTCGATGCAAACAGTCTAGGACGAGACGTTGAAAAAGAAATCAAGTCTGGCTGGGATGCGCCTACCTCTTTAAAAATGGTAGTAGAGAATTATATTCGTCAATTCGAAGCAATGAATGACCCTTACATGCGCGAACGTGCTGTAGATGTTGAGGATATGGGCAATCGGGTGTTGGCCAACATAATGGGAATAACAGCTGATAAACAAGTAGAACGAGTGATCCCAGAACACGCTATTTTGATTGCCGAAGAAGTCACCGCCGTGATGTTGGCTGAATTTCCTAAAGACAAACTCATGGGCATAGTGTCTATGCGTGGTTCAAACAACTCCCACGCGGCGATTATGGCAAGGGCTATGGGTGTACCTGCAGTGATGGGGCTGAGTAATATTCCTATTGCTTTATTGAACGAAAAAGAAATTTTACTAGATGGTTATACTGGTGATGTCATTGTTTCGCCAAATTTAACCATTAGGCGTGAGTTCGAACAGCTTGTTCTTGAAGAGCAATTATTATCTGAACGTATTCACTCTGAAGATACTTTGCCAGCTATCACTACGGACAACTGCGAAATACGACTTTTTACCAACGCAGGTTTATCACTTGAAACAGAAAAAAATGATAATCCATATTCTGATGGCGTAGGGCTGTTTCGCACTGAAATCCCTTTTATGATGCGTGAACGATTTCCTACTGAACAAGAACAAATGTGGTTATATCGATCTTTACTTGAAGCTGAACCTAACAAACCATTCACAATGCGCACTTTAGATGTGGGGGGAGATAAACCTTTACCTTACTTTCCTATTTCTGAAGAAAATCCATTTCTTGGTTGGCGTGGAATTCGTATGACACTGGATCACCCCGAAATATTTTTAGTACAAATTCGGGCAATGCTACGAGCCAGTATCGGTTTAGAAAATTTAAGTATCATGTTGCCGATGATAACGTCGGTAAGTGAAGTGAGTGAAGCTAAACGTCTTATTAGGCAAGCTTTTTATGAGATCGAAGAAGAAGCCCAAGAGCATGGCGAAAGCCTATGGATGCCTAAGATTGGGGTGATGCTTGAAGTGCCAGCCGTTCTTTATCAATTACCACAGCTGTCTAAAATCGTTGACTTTTTTTCGGTAGGTAGTAACGATTTAACCCAATATTTACTAGCCGTAGACCGCAACAATCCTCGCGTGGCTGATTTATACGATAGTTATCACCCAGCGGTATTAAGCGCCTTGTATAGTATTGCTAAACATTCTAAATTGTTGCAAGTACCGGTAACCGTTTGTGGTGAGTTAGCTGGGGAACCTGGTGGTGTTGTTTTGTTAATTGCAATGGGTTACCGGAAGCTCAGTATGAATAACCATAATTTGCCCAAAGTGAAATGGATTATACGCAATATTCATCGGGGTAGCGCAGAACAACTGTTAGCCAAAGTATTGAGCTTAAACAATCCGCAGGATGTGCGAGAAGAAATAAATCTCTATCTTGAATCAGTTGGATTGGGCGGCTTAGTTCGCGCTGGGATTTAAGAAAACATAAATTTAAAGTATTAAGAGACGAGTAAGAATGCAACAATATTTACAATTAATGCGTCACGTATTAGACACCGGTGTTAAAAAAGAAGATCGCACAGGTACGGGTACAATTAGTGTGTTTGGTTACCAAATGCGCTTTGACTTGAATGCAGGGTTCCCTTTGGTCACAACAAAAAAGTGTCACATGAGGTCCATTATCCATGAACTTTTATGGTTTTTAAAAGGCGAGACGAATATCACTTATTTGACTGAAAATAATGTCAAAATATGGGATGGATGGGCTACCGACGCTGGCGAGTTAGGACCTGTTTATGGAAAACAGTGGCGAAGTTGGGAAGGGGCAGATGGACAAGTTATTGACCAAATCAGTGAGCTAGTTGAGCAAATTAAAACTAACCCAGACTCAAGACGTTTAATTGTCAGCGCATGGAATCCGGCTGTATTGCCAGATACCTCATATTCACCAAAAGAAAACGCACAACAAGGCAGGCAAGCATTACCACCATGTCATACGATGTTTCAGTTCTATGTATTAGAAGGGAAGTTATCTTGTCAGTTATACCAACGCAGTGGCGATATCTTTCTGGGTGTACCTTTTAATATTGCTAGTTATGCGTTGTTGACTATGATGCTAGCGCAAGTCTGTGATCTACAACTAGGTGACTTTATTCATACATTGGGCGATGCCCACTTATATGTAAATCACCTAGAGCAAGCAAAGTTACAACTCACTCGAGAACCTTATCTCTTGCCGAAAATGATAATAAACCCTAATATTGGCGATATCTTTGCTTTTGAAATCAATGATTTCGAATTAAAAGACTATCAGGCACATGACCACATCAAAGCACCAGTGGCCATATAATTTGTTCGTTAGATAGACCAGAATTAGGTGATAATTTCCATATGACTACCCCTGTACTTATTTGTGATGATTCGAGTTTTGCTCGAAAGCAAATGGAAAGATCTATTCCCGACGGATGGGACGTGGATATTAGCTTTGCTGAACATGGACAGGAAGCCTTAGAGATGATCCGAGCTGGTAAAGCGGATGTGATGTTTCTAGATTTAAATATGCCTGTCATGGATGGTTACCAGACCATGCAAGTAATCAAGGATGAAGATTTACCTACTATGGTGATTGTGGTGTCGGGAGATGTTCAACCTGAGGCGCGAAAACGTATGTTGGAACTGGGGGCATTGGAGTTTATTCGTAAGCCGACTGACAACACTAAACTTGTAGAAATTCTAACTCAGTTTGGTTTGTATTCAGGCGAAGCTTCTGCCAGTAAACGCGCCGAAGAAGTTAAACCCACTACAAAAGATTCTCACATAGACAAATTAGATGTTTATCGTGAAATGGCCAACGTGGCGATGGGCCAAGCGGGCGAAAGTTTAGCGACTTTATTAGGTGAATTTATTGATTTACCTATCCCTAATGTTAATCTGATTACTAACACTGAATTACACATGGCGATAGCCGATATTAAACGTAACGATAGTGTTTCTGCAGTATCTCAAGGTTTCATTAGCGCTGGCATCAATGGAGAAGCGCTGGTTATTTTTAACGACTCTAACTTCGGTAATATGGTAAAGCTTCTCAAATATAGCGACGATAAAAGTAGCCACTCTTTGGAGCTTGAAGCCTTAATGGACGTGTCAAACATTTTGATTGGTGCTTGTTTAAGAGCACTTTCGGAACAACTTCATTC
>Ga0115005_10001126_pt1 | contig 20981 bp, 23 predicted proteins | sample ArcOceMetagenome_FD_87163 | JGI IMG/M metagenome (GOLD analysis project Ga0115005, IMG submission 87163) | Marine eukaryotic phytoplankton communities from Arctic Ocean - Arctic Ocean - Greenland ARC118M Metagenome | ecosystem: Environmental > Aquatic > Marine > Oceanic | place: Arctic Ocean... | reverse complement strand
ATATATTTTGGTCTAAAGCCATTTTTCATTTTCCCCGAAAAAGCGGGAAAAAGTGCGGGGTTCTTACGCGAAGCCACTGTTAATAATAATTTTCAACCCCGCGAATTGAACCGAATGCTGACGTCAAAGCCAGATGTCCCCCCAATGACGCAGCCAAGGTTGAAACTTTGGTTGAAGGAGGTTGAAGGTTCAAAGTGCCCGAAGAAGCGAGTAATAAGTCGCAAAAGCGACGAGAAAGATGATAGGAACGCACATGCATCATTTTGCTTTCATATGCGTAATCATCCAGGGAAATACCGATAACTTGCTTGTTCCTCGATAGATCGCAACTGCTTGCATGCTACACCTTGACAAATTCAAAATGAAGAAAGTTTTTTGGTATTTCCTTGTTGTTGGGAGTGCCGATAGTTTTGTGCCCCTACCGACTACACCACCAGTGCAAAACATGGAAGACTTCAAGAGAAGCTTTTCACGCATGAGTAGCACCGCAGATTCGACACCATTAATAGAAGATAATTCCATTGACGAGTACTCCAGATGTCTTAGTCCAAGTCAGGAGCGAGATCAAATGAAAGAAGAATTAGGAATCAAGGTTGACCCCAGATGGAAAAAAATAGTGAAGAAACCATTTCAGACGGTAGGACGGATAGTGAACAGATCCTTGGAAGGCAAGAAAAAATGTGGTGCTTTGATCTTGATACGGTGTGGGGAGAGCGAGGATTCAAGAGGTGAAAATCCGAAATTCACTGGTTGGGACGACCCTAAGTTGACTATGAAGGGTATTCAAGAGGTATGTATGTTTCGATGTTTCTTATCTTCAATAGTGTATCTGGTTTAAATGATGTCATTTGTTCAAAACAGATCTTTGACTTTACCCTTCCGTCATTTTTACACTGCTCATAGATGGAGCACACTGGGAGATTGCTCTTGGAAAGTGGATACGAACCTGATGTAATTTATACCTCTCGCCTGAAACGAGCAATAAAGAGCGCATGGGTGATTGTTCAGGAGATCAGTCTACCGTTCATTCCCATGCATAAAAGCTGGAGACTAAACGAACGTCACTACGGTTCTCTACAAGGGCTTCGTAAGAAAGAAATGGCAAAGACTTTTGGAGCTGATGTCGTTCAAGCTTGGTAAGTTACGTGCACTGTCGAAATTAATATTTTTCACACACGTTGGGAACCATGTACTAAAACATGTAACTTACTACTGTATGTTTGACCTATGAAGGAGGCGGTCGCTCCTGGCATGTCCTCCACCCGTCGCCTATGACGACCCTCATTATCCAGGTAACAATCGAAAATTTTCTGACTTGCGAAAAGAACAAATTCCTCGAAGTGAGTCTTTGTTAGATTGCATGAAGAGAGCGGAACCATTGTGGAATGTCATAAAAAAAGATCTAGCAACGGGGGAAAATGTCATGGTTGTTGCCCACTCTACCACTCTTCGTGGGTTGGCTAAGATTATTGATGGTGAGAGAACATATTGAATATGAGTGTGCACTGCGTAAAGGCATCTGTGACAATCATCTCAACAATTATTTTACCAACTCATAGACGTTGGAGATTTAGATATCGCCGATGTCTCTTTTCCGAAAGGAATTCCTTGTGTGTATAAATTCGACACAAATATGAATCCTCTGGAGCCAGTCGACGATAGTTTGAGGCAGATTCACACATCGGGTACTTTCCTCGAAAAAACAGATCTTCTCAAGAAGGCAATGGAATCCGTCAAAGAATGGGAGGACAATGTTCCTGGAACAAAAGGTTCAAGCTTACCCAATGTCGCAAAAAGGATGACAACAATGGAAAATGCCCTTCTACAGTTGAAGGAAGAACAACAAGTGTGGTCTAGATTGGAGGATGGGTCTGAGAACAATGACAATGACGACGATATTATCGTTCCTCATTCCGCAAACAATGATTCATCAAACCATGAAGAACGCTTTGAAGAAATGTCAAACATTTCTACCAATCCAAGTGAGAAAATTGAAGCCAATATGAAGGCAGTCAATTCAAGAGACGATCCAGTTGTTGCGTTCATTCGGCATGGTCGTACACCCCATAACAAATTGGCGTTATTTACGGGCTGGGAAGATCCACCGCTCGCAGAAGAAGGCGAAGAAGATGCTCGATGGGCAGGTAGACTGTTAAAAGAACACGGCTTCGAGTTTGATGTAGTATATACGAGTTGGCTTTTTAGAGCCATTCAAACTGCTTATTTTGCCCTAGAAGAATTGGACCAGCTTTATTTACCACTTGTGAAAAGTTGGAGATTGAATGAAAGGCATTACGGGGATTTAACTGGTAAAAGCAAGAAGATGATTGCCAATATTCATGGCGAAGAACAGCTAAAGAGATGGAGAAAAGGCTACAAAGTTCGCCCTCCACCAGTTTCGAGCTACTCTTTCAACTATCCCGGAAATGATAAGAGGCGGGCCAAATATGTGAAAGATCTACCCATCAGTATTACTGAAACGTTTTGCCGAAGTTTTGAAGATCGGAAACTTACCATTCATCGCAAGTTTCCAAAATGCGAATCCTTGTTTGATTGCATGAATCGGTCAATCCCTTTCTACACACAGAAAATTGTCCCAGAGGCAGTCGCACAAGGCAAACGTGTTCTTATCACTAGTCATGAAAATGCGATTAGAGGCATACTGATGCATCTTTGTGACATTCCTGAGGATTGCATGAATGATTTGCATCTTCCCAATGGAGTACCTTTGGTGTATAACGTCAAAAGAAGGTGCATTAGCCTACTTGATGAAGGTTCAAATGAGGATCCTGTCGAAAAATACGATTTCGGATCAGCTGCTAAATATTTATTCAGGGCGTGTGAAATAGAAGATGATTCGAGTTAGTACGTCGAACCATAGTTACAAGTAAGTGGCTAAGAGTAGACATTTGAAGATACAAGTTAAATGATTGATAGAATCAGTTTGAAACGTGAGCGCTTCTTGCGTGCAGGATTCCTAATTTCGAAAAATCTGGACAATTTATAAGAGCAGCTTAAAAATATTGCGGTTCCGCTATCTCCTAAATAAGGCCAGTGAAAGCCATCCTCCAATAAGGGCGAAACCACCCACAGGAGCCAACTTCCCCACACTCCGATCCTCGCTTAGACCAACCGCGTAACACGAACCACTAAAGAGGATGATTCCAGTCGTAAAGCACGCACCAGCAATTTTACCCGCCCTGCTAGATGATCCACAAATTGCAGGTGTGGCAGCTAACATGGCGGAATGCACTAGTTGGTACCTTGAACCTGTGTCGAATACTTTTACGTATGATTCTTGCTTATTTTTGAGACCGTGTGCTGCATAGGCTCCGGTTGCCACGCTCATGGCTCCTGACATTCCTCCGATAACCCGCTGCCACATTGAAGAATTTTCAAGTTTCGAACAAATATGATGATCGTATCATTAGTTATTGGTACTTGATCATCTACCGCTACCGGTATGTAACTACAAGCAAGCTACGAGTACAAGTATGTAACGTGCACAACAATAATGAGGTGGAAAAAGCGAAGATGCGCATCGTCGAAGACAAAATCGCGCGCGCTATCCTGAATCCGTCCTGTTGGGGTGGGTTGGAACTGGTTGGAATTCTTTCCTGTTCCAGTTTTTGAAAAGAAAGAATGAGGCAGATATTATTATTATTAAAATACCGGTAGATTGAGGTGGTCCAAGAATAAATAAACGACCAACATGATCCTCTCTGTCAAGTCTCTGCTCTGCAATGAATGAATATGTGATCTTCGAGCACGACTGAGAAAACAATTGATAATAAAAATATAACACATCAAATCAGATGACATATTCTTCTTTTTTGTTGCAGTTCATCACTTCTGGTCTATTTCATACAATTATTTACAGAACAACATACGTGTACGTGTATAATTAATTTTTGACCAGTGGAGGATGGATGCTGAACGTTGGTGGATTACTGGTTTAGTGTGTGTTCCATCGTTCGTATGTATGCAAAACATTCGAACCTAATTTGTATCAGTGGGTAAGGGTATGGATGGAGGATGGAGGGTGGAACACTTCACGTATAGATATCCTGACGCTCTACACTTATAAGAGATTAGAAAGGTCGTACGCATGCTTCACCATATTGTATTGCAGCACGGTATGGACCTATTGGATCAACTATACTGATGGTTATGAGTGTTATCAAGGGTGCTATTGACCAGAATTTAGATGAGACAGACCCAGTGACGGGCTTGATGACATTCATGCCTGTAGCATGTGGACCCAATTGCGAATTGAAGACAATCCATTTTACTGGATCAGTCGTCATCCAACTCTAAGTGAAATAAATGTCCTCTGAAATAGAGAATACACACCTAACCAGTGCATTTACATAATACAATTAAATAACAATGATGGGATACATTGTATCATCAAATATCTTTTACAATGCTTTCGATTTAGCTGTGGCTGCATTGTTGAGATATCCATGCCCAAAATCTCAGCATATCTCCAATGCACAATTCGCACGTCCGGTACGTGTACTAGCACACGTACCGAATGATCCTATTGATCTATCAAATATAAATCCCATCCAATCCTACAGCAACACCAACACGAAGATGGAACATTCCTATTTACAATCCACTTCCCCGCTGTTCTGCTCCCCTGCTTGGAATTGACCCTCTGTAAAAGGACATCGTTGACATGATATCCCATCTCCGTGTGTTCGTCCAAACCTAGGTGCTCTATTTGGCGCGGCAGGGGAAAGGCTCCCGCCACTTAGGCAATTGTGTCGGTTGCGACATGGATGCGGTGCTATTGTTATTTGCATTGTAGGTACTAGGGGGGTGTTTGTAGCTGGTACATGAATCGCTTCCTGTGCCGATGGCGCACATGTACGCAATGCACCACAGCTCTTTGGTATGTTATTTGTACACTGTCCAAAACTTTGCGAGTGAGTGAGTCCACCAAATAAATTGCCCTCAAAACCAAGGTTCAAACACTAAGTTTGTTCAACCTTCATAGAACAGACCTGCAATGCATGCCGTCATAATGCAAGCTGTATTACCAACAATCATGGCACTAAATACAAGTTTGGCAAGATTTTTTCCTTGGTTGGGTGCCAAAGGAGTAAGCCCCCCAAGTTGGACGCCGATTGAGCCAAAGTTAGAGAATCCACTTAGTGCATATGACGCAATGTAGTAAGAACGATCACTGATTCGGCCCCTGTAAGTGAAGGCTAGTAGTTCATACGCAACGAACTCGTTTGCGAAGATCTTGTAGCCAAGAAGAGATGCAACAATGGTACAGTCTTCAGGATCAATCCCCATGAGCCAAGCAACGGGCCAAAAGATAACCTCGCAAATTGCGTTGAATGAAAGGAAAATATCCACCTTGTCACCAATGTATCCAAGCCACACGTCAAGCATTGCAATAATGGCCAAGATGGCAATAAGATTACCAGCGATATTCATCATGAGCATTGTTCCTGTAACAGCTCCAGTTGATGCAGCGTGGACTACATTCGTATCTTCAGACTTGGGAATTTCAAAGGCATTCTTCTTGTCTGCAGAAGTGGGGCTATCCTCAAGTTCGGGGTAGGCTATTGACATGTGGGTATAATATATAAATCCTTGATATTAAACATTCTTGTGCTGAGATGAATGAATTTGACTTACCAAGTTTAGACAAGGCGAGAGCTGCAGGAGCAGACATTGCACTTGAAGCCAAAAGGGCAACCGGATCAATACCAAAACTGATATAAATGCCCACGACACTACCCGCAATGGTTGCAAACCCACCAGCCATAATTGCATGAAGTTCACTTTCTGTCATATCCTTTATGAAGGGTTTCACAAGGAGAGGGGCTTCTGTCTGGCCGATAAATATATTTCCAGCAGCAGAGAGCGACTCAGATGCACTGGTGCCCAAGATAAGGGAAAGAAAGTAACCTGACGATGTTTCAAATCACGGCGAAGGAAAAAAAAAAGTGTTGTTAGTACAACTGTTGGAAAGATAATGCATAGAAGGATATCAAATACCTTACCGATGACACGAACAAGGAACGGCAAAACGCGCAAATAGTACAGAATGGAAACCAAAGCTGAAAAGAAGATGACTTGAGGTAAGACATTAAAGAAGAAAGGGGGACCAAGGGTGAAAGTACCCGCATCATTTGCGAGTTGAAAAGGAGTCCCAAACAATGAGCTATCAGTGAGCCAGTTGAACACAAAACCAGACCCAGCATATGTGTAGGCTAGCAAAAATGTAAGCTGATCAGCAAGGAACTGAATCGCGGATAAACCCCACGAAGTACGAATAACAAAGTATCCGAATAGGAACTGGAGGAAGATACTGCCAACCACTGGTCGCCAGTTGACTTGACGAGGCGCATAGCTAAAGAGCCATGTAACGAGGACGCACACAAGCAATCCGAGGAGACTGACAAGATTCCTGCTACTATCAACTGTCACGGCAAGGATAATGATCATGATAGCTAGGATGACACCCAAGAAGATGAGGCCAGTAACTCGTTCCGTTTCTGCCTTTTTGAGTACAGCATGGGTGCTATCTTGCAACTTCTCAAAAAATACTTGGTTTTTGGATGCATAAAAAACAATCGCATAGCAGGCTATCACTAAGCATAGAGCAATAAAGAGGAACTCTGCCCGTTTGAAGTCAATGATGAAGGCAGCAAGAAGGTACACAACTAGTAGAAGGAGTGAAGCCGCTTTGAACCCCATACCTAAGAGCTCGGTCAAAGTCTTTCCGAACAGTACCACCCCCCTCCTGTCGTAATCGTAATCGTCGCCAAGATCTAGATCCAAATTTAAGTCAAGGTTTCCGCCACCGCTATCTCTATCGCTATTGTTACCACTGCGGATGGCCATGGTCCCATCGGTTTGACCAGTCGGGTGCTCAGTATCGTTGTCGTTGTGATTGCTGTTATGGTTGTGGTCGATTTCGATTGTTTGGACCGACTTTGGAGGAGTATCCAGGCTCGTGATGCTCAAGTTCAACGATGCCATGCTAGTGTATACTAGTGGAATGTATGGTTGTCGTGGTAGTGGTTCGCAAAGTCTCTCTACTTTGACTTTGTATTCAGCAATGTCACTTTGTAGAGGAGTCAAAATAGCGGTTAAACGTTCTTGAATGTTCTTGAATGTTCTTGAATGTTCTTGAATGTTATGTTCTTGACATTTTTACTGGTTTCTTCCGCATCCGAATAACGGTTATAAATCGATAGCGATGGCCCATATATTTATGATTACAATTTATTTCAATTCAGTTCAATTCCATCAAAATCAGGCAGAATCTCAACGAGAGAAACGAGGAACAGATCAGAGCGGACCGAACAGACCAACAGTGAACACGACGCACATATCAGCACGACACATCCAGTGCATCTAATAACCTTGCTCCTTATCTTCGCTACTCTTGTGCAACAAGCGATTGTTGCACTTGCATTCGTGCCTACGCGAATTGCTCGTCATCCTCAACGTGTTCGCTCTCCCCAGCAACTAAAAGCCGGTAGCATTGAAGTGGCTGGAAGGATGAGTAACGGGAACGGGAACTGCACCAACAAGGACGAGGGCGAGGACGACGACGACGACGAGGACGACATCGCTGATATGATCCGTTCCATGAATGCCAACACGGCAGCCATGAATGCCAACACGGGGTCAAAATTGAATGCCAACACGGCGGCAAAATTGAATGCCAAGAACGCGGCAGCCACGAATGCTAAGGTTGCGGACTTCATTGGCAAGATGGGGAGCGCTTAACGAGGAAGAGGGGCCCATCACCAAAGCAGATCTCTTGGAGATGAAGGTGGATATCATGGAGGGCGTCGATAAGAGGTCAGAGAAGGGAGAGGAGAAAGTCGAGAAGAAGATAGACGGGCTTGCCAAAATGGGGGAGAAACTCGATGAGAAGATCGAAAATATTATCAATTTTTCCTTTTCGCTGCCGTTTTTTTATCTTCGGCATTTACTTGAGCACTAAACTATAACTAATCGATATACTTTCATTAGGTCGCAAGATGGTATGTATGTCTTTTGCCTCTGTTGTATCCATCTGCTTTCCCCATCTACCCACTACCATCAATTCTGTATTTACTGCAATAGGTGAAGGTAGTAGTCCCTGAAAACGGTAATGATAGCCCTTGCTCTTCTCGCTTCGACGCCAAGAATGAGGTGACGCGGCCAATGAGGCGACACACAATAATTCGAAATTCAATTGAAGAGGAAGACACAGCTTGTTACTTAAGCAGTGTACGTGTAGTTGGATAAGCAAACAAGAACGAAGTGGAACGAACTTATACATGGCAGCTCATGGGTCGTCGAAGATATGCTATCAAAAAAAGAATGCGAAAATCTGCTGCAATGGGGTTTTGATCTCGACATCCAAACAAGAATGCCGCAAGAGATATAAGACACCGCAACTGAGAATAAAGGGTAATATTGTTTATTCCACAGGAAGTTTGGGTCGACAAAAATTGCACTAATTTGGGTTTGAAGACACGCAAAGAAAATATGTATGGTTCAAATTACAGATGGCGGGTTATACCCGGTGCGGTATGTTACTATCCAGGCCAAGGGCACTTTAGCCCTCATCGAGATGGATACCATATGGTCGACGAGCATCACATATCACTAATAAGAATCAATGGTTTCCTAACTGACAGACCAACAGGTTTTATAAGCGTCGGGACCCGTTTCGTAAAAGATGATTGAATTGTGTGTTAAATTAACGATGTTGAGATTTTCTCAACGTCTGATTGTGATGTATTGCATCGCGTGGTATGGTACCTGAGAACTGCAAGGCTCTTCTCTCACTACTGTACGTGTACCTCATGCACGATGAACTTTCTTTAATTTGTCATCATTTATTGTATGATTCATTTCCATCATAACTTGAAATTACGCAGCAGTTAATCAGCCTAATATTTCATTGCTGCGAAGGTAGCGCCCGTATTTGAAATGCGACTGCTGTCTACGTGCATCATGTAAATTTCAAACTCGCGTCAGGGCACTTTCACGTGCCCATGAAGATTGCGGCATTAAATATTCTCTGGATACCCCACACCATCATCTTCCGAGGTACACGTACGAAGTACTTGTCGCTCATTTTCTGCTGTTTCCAATGCAGTCCTCCCTTCTTTTCCTCCTGTGTGAGTGACTACTGTACGCACGTGAAAGCGATTTTTTTAATGTTGAGATGACGAATGATCCCCCGTGCTGCAGGAAGGAATCTAAACCGTGGAACCATCCCCTTGATGATGGCAATAGGTAGGTAGCTGCATGCTTTGACTATGCTTGATTGGTTTCAAGTTCGACGTTCACTCCTAAAACGCGTGCCAAAAGCACTTTCCTGCTGTTTGGGGCGCGACTCAATAAAGGAAGGAAGCAGTTTAAAATTGGCGCGCCGTTGTGGCATACATAGTGGGAAATTGAAAATGTCAAATTCATTCGACAACCTGCTCAAATAACATGCCCCTCGTGTATTCCAAATGAGCTTCGCTATTATGTATGTAATGGTTCTCGCTCGCCATGTGAGTGGTAATCAATGCACAGTTTCTAGAATAGAGTGGCATTTTATTGACAAGAAATATCATTCCGATATGGTTATTTCAAATATTTGGGGTTCATCTACAATAGTAGCCCCCCACCTCGTGTCTTTGGTCCATCCTGCTGTCTGCTCGCGATCTTACGAGTTCAAGTTCGTTGTGCCTTCAAGTTGGATGCAAATTTCATGACATCGCCCCTTTTTTAAAGCCAATTCCACAGGTCCCCCCTTCTGCTCATAATTTTATTACATCAAGAAGTAAGTCTATGAAGTAACGATTGATTGACTTCAGAGCAAGAATTCTTCTTCATTGACTGGATGAAGGGCAAAAGTTATGCGCTTCGGAACCAACATGAAGACGAGAACGAGAAACTCATCACAGCAATGCCAGTTTACGAAAGAATTCTATTCTGTGGATCCGTCGACTTCGTAAATGCCAAAGTGTATATGGAAGATTTCATCTTTTCCAATGGCATTTGATGCATTTGACAAGTCTGGTTCCGTAGAAGCTTCTATTATGAGATTGCGAATCCATTGGTACACGCACGCACTCACACGCTCATCCGATTTTTTTGTTTTATAGATATTTAAATATGAAGCTCGCTATCCTTTCCTCCATCCTCGCCGGTGCCACCGCATTCGCTCCCTCCACCCCTTCCACATCTCAGAGCGCTCTCTCCGCAAACAAGGCGGACCTTGAGGCTCTTGCCCAGAAGGCCAACCCCACTGTTGGATACTACGATCCTCTCTCTCTCGCAGATAAGGATTTCTGGGGAAAGGGAAATGAAGCTACCATCGGTTTCCTTCGTCAGTCTGAGATCAAGCATGGACGTATTGCTATGTTTGCTTTCGTTGGATACTGTGTTCAGTCTAACTTCGTTTTCCCATGGGCTCAGACTCTCGCTGGTGCTGCTCACCCTAGTGCTGACCTTAGGTACGTAATATTGGCTAATATATGTCGAATCTTTTCCTCGTGATTGTATGCAACAAAGATTCAAATCTAACAATTTCCTCTTCTTTTAAATTTCAGCCCTGAGGCCCAGTGGGATGCTGTCCCCCTTGGTGCTAAGTGGCAGATCTTCGCTGTCATCTCTGCGCTTGAGCTTTGGGATGAATGTGGCGGTGGATCTTTGCCCCATTACATGGCTGGACGTAAGCCCGGACAATACCCCTCTTTCCAGCTCTTCCGTGACAATGTCCACTTCGTATTGGACCTTTACGATCCTACTGGAGGAAGCAAGAAGATGTCTGAGGAGACCAAGGAACGTCGTCTTGTCGCTGAATTGAACAACGGCCGTCTTGCTATGCTTGGAATCTTTGGATTCCTCTGTGCAGACACCATCCCTGGATCTGTACCTGCTTTGAGCGGAATTGCAACTCCTTACCTTGGAAACCCCATGGTTCCTTTCGAGGGACAGTTCTCTTACTTCAGTAGCTTCAGTTAAACAAAGAATGAAGATATATAGATCAGCTGCTTGTCGCGGCTGCAACTTAAAAACTAGTTGGACAAACTAAAGGGATGACTCTGAAGGTGCACACTAGTTTTGCTTAGAATGGCTCAACGGCTTAATCTGGTTCATCACCAATCACATAGTCGCCACCCATGTAATTTTTAATTTTGTGATTTTAATGCTCAACTTGTACGAGAGATAAGTTATTTCTGTTTGAACTAGACCCTCTACCGTATTCTCTTCTAAAAAAACATAAAAGTGTACTTTGCTGGAGATTGGCCACAAACAAAACTTTTTGACACTGGGTCGGGTGTTGACGGACAGATGGAATATCTGTTCCTTTTCCGGTTTCCAAAAAGCGGGGGGAGAAACGAAGCGCCCCCCACCCACCCCCAGCATTGTTTTCGCCTCTCTCAGAACTTCTGGGAACCAATGATGACGATGGCCCTTCCTCAATCTCTCTTCACCACTCACTACCACCAATCCCAAAACCTCAAAGGTCTTTATCTTTTCAATTGAGTTATATTACGCAGTTCACCGAAACCAAATTTAACAATGTCTCACTACAGCTCTTCTTCTAGGCGGTAAGTTATCTCTGCAGCAACCACTACTAGCAATTTGAAATTGAATAGCGTGGCTTTACGAACTTCAGCTTTTTATCTCTTGACTCATTTCTCTTTTTGTGCATAATTTACCAGTGATTACGGCGGTTCCTCATCCGGAGGCGGAGGCGGATACGGCGGCGGCGGTGGAGGCGGCGGAGGCGGATCCTACGGCGGAGGAGGTCGCCCTACTGGGGGTTACGGCGGAGGAGGAGGATCCTACGGCGGAGGGGGAGGATCTTACGGAGGTGGAGGTGGCGGCGGCGGTGCTGGCGGCGGATTCAGTAACTCCAACCTCGGCAACGGTCTCTCCAATATTGACTTTTCAAAGACAGAATTGGTGACCTTTGAGAAAGATTTTTATATTGAGCATCCTGATGTGACAAAGCGTCCCGATGCGGAGGCTAACGCCTGGAGAGCTTCCAAGCAGATGGTCATTGAGGGCGAGGGTGTGCCAAAGCCTTGTATGAGTTTCGAAGAGGCTAGTATGCCAGAATATATTTTGAACGAGGTTTTAAAACAGGGATTTGCTAATCCCACTCCGATTCAGAGTCAGGGGTGGCCCATGGCTTTGAAGGGAAAGAATATGGTGGGAATATCGGCTACGGGTAGTGGAAAGACTCTTGCTTTCTTATTACCTGCCATGATCCACATCAACGCTCAGGTAAGTTCCTAAAAATTGATTTCTGACCGTGTACATTGCAAATTGCAAAGGTTTCTTCGATACAGTGCCAAAATTTCACAAGCTGCAAAGGTCATGAGATTGAAAGGTTGCATTCTTTTCACGTCCGCATGAGGAAAATGAGTTGCATGCAGATCATAAGAATATGCGCATCAATCAGTATCGTTTGAGCTTGTCATGTGACTTGCCAAGCCTTTTCCACTCGAACTGTGGCATAAATACAAATCTGGAACGAGTTGTGATCTGGGTGATAATATGGAGACCATTGACATGGCTGTGGCCGTGTTTCCGGAGTGCTATTAACCCCGGAACCACGGTAGCATTTCCATGCTACCCATCAGTTCGGATATTGTTGGGAACATTCTGACAGTGTCAGGCACCACTTTATCAAGTTTGCAATGCGAACGAAGACGTCAAATTTTGAAAAATGTCTGCCCTCTATTCCTGTGAACGAACATCAAACGATTAGTTCATCCGCCTCGGTTCTTTTCGCTCGAGACAAGTTTCCCCAGGCTTTTTGTCTGGAAGCTAATGCTTTCAACTAAAGATATGCCTGACAGGACCATGTCTTGTGCAAGAAGACACAACAAATAGTGCATTCTGCTCTGGATGAGTGTGAGTGCTTTACCCGTTGTTAGAGGTGAGATACTGTTCTGTTCTGATCGTTGGTGCGTGCTTCCAGGGATACGGAGTCAATTCAGGATTGCACGCACTGCACTGTAGCCTTGAGTTGGTCTGACGGTGCCGAATGGTCCACTTGCTTCTTCATGACCTGACCTGGCCTGGCCTGCGAGAAGAAAAATGAACCTAGCCTTTATAAAACTGGAAACAACAGCAATTTTTTAACATTTCTTTCCTATTTTCACAGCAATATTTGAAACCTGGCGATGGTCCTATCGTTCTTGTACTCGCTCCCACCCGTGAGCTTGCTGTACAGATCAAAGAAGAGTGTGACAAGTTTGGTGCTTCCTCTGAAATCAAAAACACCGTTGTATATGGAGGTGTTCCAAAAGGAAAGCAGCTTGGAGCTCTTCGCTCTGGTGTTGAGATCGTAATTGCCACTCCTGGAAGATTGATTGATCACTTAGAACAGGGAAATACCAACCTGAAGCGTGTCACTTACCTTGTCATGGACGAGGCGGACCGTATGCTTGATATGGGTTTCGAGCAACAACTCCGCAAAATTGTTTCTCAAATTCGCCCAGATCGTCAAGTTTTGATGTGGTCTGCAACTTGGCCCCCTGCTGTACAAAATCTTGCTAGGGATTATCTCAATGATTATTATCAAGTGACCGTGGGATCTCTTGAGTTGTCTGGTAACAAAGATGTCACCCAGGAGGTGGTGGTTTGCAGTGACCACGATAAATATGGTAACTTGCTCCGTTATTTGAAAGAAAATCTCACAGATAAGGACAGAGTTCTTGTTTTCGTTGAGACCAAGAAGGGGTGCGATATGCTCACAAGGTCCCTTCGTGCAGACAGTTTCCAAGCTCGCGCAATGCATGGAGACAAGAGTCAGGATGAGCGCGATTGGGTTTTGAGAGAGTTCAAGAATCGTCAGTCAACTCTCCTCTGTGCAACTGACGTTGCAGCTCGTGGTCTTGACGTTGATGATATTCGTATGGTCGTGAATTTCGACATGCCGAATGACATGGAGAACTACATCCATCGTATCGGTCGTACTGGGCGTGCTGGGAAAAAGGGAACTGCCGTCTCGTTTTTTGTAGCTGACAAGAATGCACGCATGGCTCGTGAACTTTCAGAAATTCTCGCTCGTACTGACCAGAATATTCCAAACGAGTTGCAAGCTCTATCTTCGTTCTCAGGCGGACGCGGCGGAGGACGTGGGCGTGGGCGCAGATATTGATCAATTTTACAAGATAATTATTGACAGGGGCACATCCGTAGCTACTAGTCTACTACCTTGATAGTTTGTTTCGCAAAAGCTAATAATTATCCACATGAATCGTTGACTTTTTCATTTCCCATCACCTTACTGAACAGCTACTACCTTGATAGTTTGTTTCGCAAAAGCTAATAAATATCCACATGAATCGTTGACTTTTTCATTTCCCATCACCTTACTGTACAGTACATGCGTACTACGTGTACTCAGTCGATTGAATAGTAGATTTTACAGGCACTGTTGTACGGTATGTGATAAAAAACCTCAACGCATTCTACAGGGCACTGCATGCAGTATAAAGAAAGGATGATATATTTATTGAAACCAATGAACTCTTTGTTTTTTACCTTTACGAACCAAATGGAGGATGAATGTACAAGCAAGGTACAAGTAGAGAAACGAAGCTGAACAACATGTCGTCATTCTTCGTCTACGAGAGATTTTATTAACTCAACCACCATTCGACCTTTTGTTTCGCTGCACTTGACATTTGCCATTTTAAAAGAGGCGTTGTTGTCAACATGCGTCATGTCATTTTCTTCGTCATGTGCTTTTTGGTCGTTACGCGCGCCTTCTTCGTATTGCATCATTACTACAATCTTCGTCCAAATACTTTCAATCGTTCAAATGCCTTACAAAAATATATACCCGCCAAGGAAGTCAATGAATTTCACATATCGACGAGATCGTTTCCTTTGAGGAACCACACATTTCCATGTGTCACCGATGACAAACCTGAATTGGTTGATAAAGGTATCATATTCATTAAACTACCAAAGTGTGCGTCGACTACTCTAGCGGAAATCGTTCGACGCTTGAGCATCAGATATGGGGGACAGATGTTGGGAGCAGGGTCTCAGTGCAAAGAGCACAGTGTTCACGCGCCTGCTTTTGAACTTCCGAACCTAATGCAAAGAAAGCATAACGAATCTTTCCTATTCACGTTTATTCGCGAGCCAACAGAACGCTTTCTTAGCGACTTTTGTTACCACAAGGTCTCTTCCACACGAAGAACTGAGGTCTCTATCGATCTTGGTAATTTCACAAAGTTCGCGAATGGGAGAATGATAAAATTCAGAGGACTAGGAGGTTTCCAATTTCCGTATTTGTTTACAGATTTTGCGATGGTTCCACCGAAGACTTCAGAATATATATTTTGGAGCCCGAATCAGCCACATGTTATTCAAAATCCTGCAATACTCAAAGAGAGAGTGGAATACATGCTACGAGATTATGATTTCATTGGGATTTCGGGGTTTCGGATGGATGAGTCTCTCGTCGTTCTTTCAATATTGCTACAGATACCCTTTAAAGATTTGTTGTATGTCCATGGTAGAAGAGTAAGTGGAGGCTATGCACACGATATAGGGGGGTGCTTCAAAATTCAGCAGTGTGAATATACGGACGAGATGAAGAATTACTTTTGCTCAAAAGAGTGGAGGGCCAAGATTGCTGGCGATGATTTATTGTACAAGGCTGTAAATCAAAGTCTCGACAAGACAATTGAACAGGTTGGAAGGGAATTAATTGGTTGAGCGAAGGCTTAATCAATTCAGGAATTTCAAGAATGCAATTGAAAGTATCTGTGGTGATGCGGACTGTCGGCAGTGTTCCAATACTGGTGAGGACCGGGGAAACGAGATGACTTTGCATAATCCGAAATGCCGCTTGACTTATTGTATCAGAGCTGCAGAACGGATGCTTGCAGAAACTGAAGAATAAATTTCTGCTTTTGCTCTGCAATTTGATTGCATGTGAGGTGATGTCGATGAGTTCTTTGTAAATACATTCAGTTGGCGGCCCTGCTTTATGACTACTATATTAACCAAAACCATGTTAAAAGAATTTTCTGCATATTGATTTTCTTTTCTGAGCATTTTCATTTGAGAGCTTTTTAAAACTCACCAGCCAATGAATTATTAACTTTTACGGTTTTATGATGTGATAGACCTGGAATTTCAAAAATACTGAGAGAGCGCTGCGCTAGAGCACCGCTAGCCCCCTTTCCCTAAGCACACATATTGTTGTTCGTATGCAGATGATGTCGATGTTATTGGTAAAAAACCAAGGGGATACTGCAACTTCAAACTTGAAATACAAATTTCAAATCTCGGTTTCTATTCTAATTATTTTTGTAACTTTAAAAACAGATTTTTTAACGCCTAAATTTCAAATTCGAAAATAACAAAATTCAACACGAAAACAAGACAGCTATCTAAACTCTGTTACGAAGGTTTGTATTTTGAATTTGGGGACTCTCTATGCCAGGACAGGTGCGACTGTGGATTGCATTCTCATTATCATGTAATCCCAGGTACCAGTGTACTCCAGACGCACTTGAAGTCCAGGGCCCTACTGTATGACAAAAGAAGAAACCATGTTTGGCTAAAAAGGTTGAGTCGTGCACGTTTTTGACACTTTGTTGACCGACGCCTGATAGACGGCTTCCATTTTTATTTGAGCTCTCTGCCCATTAATTAGACACTACTACTCGGCTGTAACGCTGTAACCTGTACCAATAGAAAGAACTCCGACAATCCGGCTGTACCTTCTGACTGTACTGTACTGTACCGGCACGTACCGGTACCAAATTCTTCCAATGTCACAAGAAGATCCACTTTACCTTATTCCAAATGTGACGGGTTCCCTTTCCGTTGTCTCGTCAGGGCTTATCCTGGCGTACATCATATTTCGATCAGAAAGAAAATTGAGTACGATTTATCACCGAATAATTGTCGGGATTAGCTGTGCTGATATCCTAGGTTCTGCTGCTATGGCACTAACGTCGTTACCAAAGCCCAAGACTGCACCAGAAACTCAAACTTGGGAACAAGGCAGATATAATTCGATTAATGCGGGACTTGGCACTGCGCTCACATGCGAGTTGCAGGGGTTCTTCTTCACCTTTGGTACATTTACTGCATTTTCATACAATTGTATGCTTTGCGTTTACTATACCCTTGCGATAGCATTGCGACTCAAGGAACAAACCATCCGCAAATACTGCGAGCCGTTTTTGCACATTATTCCTATTTGCATTGGACTAGGTATGACGATTCCATCTGTCATGTTTGATTTATTTAATCCGTCGTCCACGGAACCATGGTGCACATTTGCGTCACTTGCTTGTGAAGAGGACATGAAGAAGGACTGGTGCGAAGTTTCGCCTATCGATTCATGTTTGGATGCAAAGAAAGAGTGCTACCGTGGTGATCTCAATATCTCAGCTCAAATACTAACTGCTAGGGAGCTGATCACGAGAGCATTGTGCCTTGTCATTTTACTTTCCTTCACGGCATGTGTATGGAGAGTGTATCGGACAGAAAGACAACTGATTGAAATTTGCAAGATTGATGCCTTTGTACACAAGAATATGAAAGGGATAAAGAAAGCTCAGTATTCCCACAATACCACAAAAGTTATCGTTGTCCAGGCCTTGGCATATACCACAGCCTTTGCATTGATGCTAATATTTCTTCTACTGAGAGAAGTTTTGCCCGGCAATGCCAAACATAGTAAGATCGTTACCTTCGGGTTTTTATTTTTCCTTCCACTCCAGGGATTTTTCAACCTTATCATCTTCTGCGGTCATAAAGTACACAATTTCCGTCGGGTGAATCATGATGTTGGACTGTGTGGAGCACTCAAGAAGCTAGTTGTTGATTCTTCTTTAGAAGAACCGTTCGTCATGGAAAGAATTTCCATGATTAACGTAGATTTCGAATTGCAGCAATTAAACCTTGACGTGGAGAATGAGATTGGATTAGATGAAGATTGGGCGCAATTAAACCTTGAAGTAGAGAATGAGATTGGATTAGATAAAGATTGGGCGCTGAACTGTAGTGAGGATTCGCACGTAGACGCAGAATTGGGAATTATTTCCAGCAAGAAACGGGTTGATAAGGAAAGATCTGATCTGATTAGTGGGATTCTCCAAAATTCTTCTTTGGATTCCGTTGATTCTCCCTCCTTATTAATAAGTGGTTTATATGCAATGTATGAAGACGAAATGTTCTCAGGTGAAAACACAGCCGCCATCGATGCCAATAATGAAGACTCGGGTGTGAGTTGTAGTTCATCCATTGTTAGCAATGATGGCACAACATGCGAAGACCTCAGCCATCCGAAACGTAAAACATTTTACAATGTGAATTTAAGTGGGTTTTGATTTGAGATTGATCAAGATCTCCTGCGTGGTGATATGACTCAATCAAACCGAGCACCGCTGTTTGAGTGGTCTACTTGCTATTCGTATAAATCATATGTTAACCATACACGTAGATACTTTTCATACATTGTCTATCAAAGCCTCTCATAGCAATTTTGGCCATTGAGCCCAAGAGGTTTCCAAATGATCAAGACCCCACAATTTCATTAGCGTCCTCAAACTAGGCTTATCAAGTTCATATCTTCGAATACCACCTAAAAGTCTTGTCAACTGATTCCTCATCAAATTTCTCACGCGACCAAACCAAGATTCAACTCTGTGTTGCATTTACGCTGCAGATTTTGTTTCGAATCAATTTATCGTAAAATGTTTCCATTTGTCGGGAAACATTTTGTCATTCAATCCAATATGATGCCGAAATGCGCCCGGCAAGAACTGATCGCTCTTGTAACGTTTATTTGCAAATTTAATTGATTGCCCCGGGTAATTGTACAGCAGGCGAGCGTACCTCATAGTCCTCCATCCAATCTCATTATCAGATGTGCTGTGCAAAATTCGAACTGTATAAGAATTGTCTCCGTTCCTTGATAAAATGTGGCAAGGCCAGAACCATCCAGATTCACTGGTATTCCGTTCATCAATATTATCGGATCCATCAGTGACAATTTGATTTGGAGCATAAGAATCAATTTCATCTATGTAATCTTCGTTGCGATATCCAAAATATTCTACATGTTCTGCTTCTTCTTCACTGGCTTCGTCTCTGAACAGTAAAATATCTTCGTCGGTCAATTCGGATATTTCCACAGGGTCGTCGTGCTCATCGTACAACTTGTAACACATCGTTTGAGCATTGTCAGGGTAGGGTTCATCATCTTGCTCTTCCAAGGTTCTAAATGGGAAACTCGCATGCTCCTCAATCAATTTTTGTACTGACACATAGTTTTCAAAACTAGAACCCACTTCTGGAGGTTCCCAATTGGCAGAGTGTTCCAAGAAGGCGTTTTCCCACTCGATCCCGTAGTCTATTGTGACTTCCTCATCCGGACCAATATCTCTCAAAGCAATAAGTTCCATGGAAAGACCTCTTTCGTTTCGAGTGAGTTTTTCTGTTAGTTCTTCAATCGTACTGTTAAGCCAAGGTTCTGTCGTCTCGTCCCAATACCCCCATCTCACTTCTGCATTAGGACCCTTATTTCCACAACTGCCACCCCATTCTCTTCTAGTACTGCAGTGATTTGCCAGAATGACGTTAGTAGCAGGGCATACCACAACTGAACTTTCATCGTGCGAGAAGCAATAATTTAGCAACAATTGTGTCCCTACAACACTTTCATCCAAATGTGTAAGTTCATCTTTATCATCTCTCGTCAACTTGTACATGTTTAGAGCTGATCGATTAGCCAAAACCAAAAGAGGCATAGGGATAATCATGCTTCCCTCTGTGATATGGCGTCTGGCAAAGGCGCCATAACCAGCCTGTTCTATTGTACTCTTGGCGGGAATGAGATTGTCAAGACACATACCATGCTCTTGCAGCCAGGTCACATTTCGTGGTTCTGTGGTGCTATACGCGAGGGCTTCGTCTATTATCTCTTGCGGTGGGTATTCTCCTATTGGTTCGTCGTCTAACGCATCCATGAAACTGAAAAGCGATTCAAATTCATTTCTACTTTTTGGCAGTACAGACGCAACACGTTCGTCTAATACTGATACAATGCTATGGATCATGCTTGTTACATCATCTGAAGTCAAACCAACAAAACCGAAACAAGTTATTTGGTCAGTAAGGAAAGAGGTCATGGCACATCGAGTCAAGAAGATCATCGGAACGTATGCAAATACTTACAATCCAGCCCTTCCATTTTCCCCTTTTTCCATCCGTGAAATAATGTAGCCACAATCTTTCCAGCTTTCGAGTAATCATCACTTCGCGCAACTCTTTCAAACGGTTCGCCCCTTGATGTCAACCATTCTTCACCATAATCTGCAAACAATTCTTCTCCGGCTCTGATGTCTCTAGTCGACATAAATTGATGCCCTCTATAATATGAAATTGCCCCCGCACCACTATCCTCAAAGCGATTGAGTATTTTATCATCATATTCCCCAGCCCAGTGGTCAATATTTACCAAGTGTGTATGATAATTAGCCAATGCCCCAATATTTGCAGTCAGCTCCGCCGTTTCTTCTGATTCTAGAGCAGTATATCCATCACCTGACCAGAAGTAATTCACGTGAGCCCAATCAGGATCAGCGCCGTTGTGATAGTATAGATCTGTGATGGAGATGGAGGGAGAGTCTATTGAACCGAGATTTGATTTTTGGGAAAAGTCCCGTCCAGCAAAAACCCCGTAGCCTGCATTTGGAATGGAGGATTTTGCCATGTAGATTTCGCACTCAGACATGTCATTGGGTTGTGTCGGTGCTGAACACATTCCTCTTACAATGCCGGCTGGCGAACATTCATCATTGGTTGCAAATGATGGGTAAATACACGTGTATAGAATCAGAAGGAGGTATGCGTAGCGAGGAATATTTTTAGCTTTCATCATTGCTGATTTCATTTTGAAGTATGTATTATGGTATGATACCGGATGCATTCAGTTGTCAGTTGTTGGTTGT
>Ga0115005_10001125_pt1 | contig 20981 bp, 14 predicted proteins | sample ArcOceMetagenome_FD_87163 | JGI IMG/M metagenome (GOLD analysis project Ga0115005, IMG submission 87163) | Marine eukaryotic phytoplankton communities from Arctic Ocean - Arctic Ocean - Greenland ARC118M Metagenome | ecosystem: Environmental > Aquatic > Marine > Oceanic | place: Arctic Ocean... | reverse complement strand
TAAAAACTTGGACCCCCCTTACACTTTTTATTACTAGTAATGATGGAGAGTTTTTAGGTTGGACCCCCCCCAGAACTGAGCCTAGCCAAAAACTTGGACCCGGGGGGGGGGTCCAGTTCGACAGACTCCACTACTGTAGTCCGTGAGTGTTATTCTACGAGTATCTAATCACTGTAGGGGTGGTATTTGGTGGGGGCAAAGCCCCACTCTAACAGGAACCCCCCCCCCCGCCAAAAATGAGGTCTCTATTCTCTCCGTATCTACTGTACAATAAATAGTAAGTATCTGTCTCCTCCCATCCCATGAAATAATTGAATTTAGTCGAGAGAATAGATTAGAGTACATAGCAAGTACTGTATGATACGCAACAGAACAAAAGAGGACTATTGCCGACAAGTAGTCAAGTAGAGTACATACTCGTTGTGTCTAGTGGCTAGTGGTACATCCAGAATCAATCTAAAAGATCCGACTGGAAGGATCCTGTACCCGGCTACTTGCAAACAAGTACGATCGAGTACTGTACATGCCGGGGTGGATCTCACAGCCAGCGCAACCAGTAGACCAAAGCGAGTGCCCCCGCGACTCCTGCTCCACTTCCCACTTCCCCTTCATTTGATATCTTACCTACTGCCAGGTTCGAAAGTACTTGTTCCGAAAGTCAGGAAACTCGACCATGTCATATCCTGTACGAATTCTGCGTTTCATCTTTGCTTCGTGCATCTTTCAAACACTGGGCTTTGCCCCTCGTCAATCAAGCTCCAATCTAGCGATGGGGAAGCAAAGTCACTTATATTATTATCATGAAATGCCGATGCGTCAGTTCTTTCACCATTCTTCAACGGTTCTTCCCAAAAAATCATCACTAATAGCATTACGAATGGCGCCGTCACCTGAAGAGCAAAAGCGTCCAACTCGCAAGAAAATCTCAAGGACTGACAATCTACCTCCTTCAAAGTCAAATAATTGGAAAAGCCAAAATAGAAGTATTAATCGAAATGTATCAAGAAAAAACAGTACATCCTACATAACTTCCGCTGTCGCTGTCTTTGGAATCATCTCCGCACTCATCATGTTATGGAGCGAAGCATCCATTGCAGTCACGCGATGCGGTCCTGTGCTTTTACCAGACTCAGTAGAAAAATCGAGTTACATCTCTGTATTTGTTTTGGCTAGTGGAAGCAATTTGAGCCGCATCATTTTTGGTAGTGGGATGTCGAATTTAATACCGGTGGGCGACGATGAAAAACGATTATTTCGTTTTATGGAAGCAGCTGTTTTTTTTAGTATACTAGGTGCTTTCGGGGTGTTGGGCTTGCAAGTTTCGAATAGTGATGCATTTGCTGATGGGGCTGGTATGACTGGGATTGATGTTCGACGGTGTCAATTGATGAATGAAGTGTAGATATCAATGTGCATATTGGTGTAAACGTAGCATGAGGTGGGTGCATCGATATGATTCAGGATTTGAAAAATCCAAAAGCACGGTGTATTCAAGAAGGTATACAAATGCTCGACTTCAATACAAACTTCTGGATCTGATGGGTCATATTATGTTCAGTTGTGAAAAAGACATCGAAATCGTATGCTGCAAAATCCGATTAAAAGATAGGCCAGGCCGGCTAGAAGAAACTGCCGACCTATCAGCTTCAGAAGGTAGTAAACTATGAAAATAGAAGATTGAACCATTGAACATATCAAAACAATTCTCTTCACAGGTAATCTTTCCCTACAGGGTGTATGATAACATGAAGTTGAAATTTGAAATTTGCACTCAGCAGGTGGAATTTGTATGCACTTTGGGAATGATGATAAATTTATTTAGTTTCATCATCCAACCTGTTCAATCATAAAAATTTCTTACCCGTATTCAAAACATCAGATTCAATAGTGAAACTTAACTTCTTTGTTTGGCGTGCGTGAGAAACTGTAACTTTGAGATAGTTTTTGTGACAAAATTGAGAAGATTGGTACAATCAGACCTTTTTAGACCAGGAACAGAAAAACTGTGCCGTTGACCGTTGCGTTGGGGACCAACATTTCTATTTTCTACTTTCACTTTGCTTCACAGAATGAGTGAGAAGCTTAACGTTCTACTAGTCTCGTCAGAATCAACTCCTTTCGTTACACTATGTGTTCCAAAATGCTTCATCGCCGAAACGAAACTGAAAGACAGCATTGGTCATCTTCGCGTCCAACAGATAGGCGATCTTTGACACAAGAAATCATGAATAGTCAAGCCCGCTATGAGCAAGATTGCCAAAAGCCAAACGAATCTCGGTCCAAATCTGCATTGTCCAACTTTTTCTTCTACGGGTTCCTAATTTATGTGTGTTTCGATACCTATACTACACATGCAAAATTGGATACTTTGCAGGAGAACTATACATTTCTAGGAAAGGAAAAAGATCAAATTCAAAGTGTATTGAATAGCACGCTTTTGGGTAATAATTTGACTTATGCTTCTGGTCGTGTGTCAGATATGAAGCACTATCATGACGTGGGAAACGATCTGGATGCCCTTCTTAAAAAGTACGACGTTGTTTCCAAGAGGTCTAACGACTTATCAGTGGATTTGGAGAAAAAAATCGTGCAGCATGAAAATTTGAAAGAATTGGTTATAGAGGAACTTGATTTCCTGTATGAAAAAAATGATGAATATCAGCAACACACGATTGATTTGAAATCTGAACTGGAACATGCCAAAGATAAGCATAGTTCTTTGTTGCTCCAACAAGATGGCTATGAAGCTTTGAAGGATGAAATAAATTTCCTCTACAAAGATCGGGACTTATTTTTGGAGAGATCAGAAAAAATAACTCTAGAGTTGGAGGAAAAGAGTCTCGAGCTCGAAGGCCTCAATGAGAAGAAAGTTGCAAGTCATGAAGAAATGTCCTCCCTTTATTCAGAAATTGATAGGTATCAGAAACAAATTGCTGATCTGACTGGAGAATTGGAATATATCAAAGGTGAATACGACGACGACGAGATCGAATTTCTATATTCAGAGCTCGAAAGTGCAGAGAGAAAGAACGCCCAGTTGAAAAAAGGTTTACTTCAAGCAAAGGTCGAAATAGAAGGACTCAGGAAAGAATTTGAATAGTCTAGAATTATGTACATATATCATTGGTATTTGATATTGGTCTCTTTATGGGAGACCTTGTGCTGGACTAGAATTCTCTCTCGTTCGAAGGTCGTCCTCCCTATGTAGATTAATAAGCTTAAAACCTCGAAGATTGAAACAAAAGAATAAATGGTACACGTAGTGTACGTGTACCTGCGATCTATTCATAATTTGTTGACCAACCACCCTGTTGATCATTTTTTGTTCCTGCTCAAAAAATCTGACACGCAGTCAGTATGTGTAGTGGATGTTTAGTCAGCATTCGAAGGAGCTCTTTGCTTTGGGACATAATTTCTTAGTCTATCAATTTCCATGTACACGATGCAATCGATTTCAATGTGAGTGTACGTGTACACGTAGTGTACGTGTACACGTAGTGTACGTGTAGTGCCGGTAATGATATTATCATCTTTGATCTTATATAATATTTATTCCCTTGGTTTTTTCCAAGTTCGGAGCTAATCCTTCATCGTGTATGAGTATACAGGCATGGTGAACCTCAGCAAAGTTTGCGATTATTCTAAAGGTCGGTCACGACTCACTCACTTTCTTTTTGCATATATCCACATTCTCTTGCAAGGCATTGATTCCACTTTGAAAATGCCGCATTGCAGCTGCCTCCAGAGCGATTGGATTTCTCCAAGCAAGTAACGACTAATGATTGATACGCATCACACACGGTTGCATTATCATCATCATGATATTGTGGGACAAATTTATTATATGTATCACCAAGCTTGGTAGCACTAAGTTCACTTTTTGCGCTTGAAATTCTGCTGATGACTGGGCGGGAGTCCATTGAAGTAGATTGTGAGGAACCACAGGTACGCTGTGCGAGAGGGTGTTTTTTAATGTTCTTCGGTCCGTGGAAGTGAGTACTGTACCGTATGGTCCATGATGGATGGATTGATTCGATTGATTCTTCCGTTTTTGCTTTCTTTCCATCCTCGCTCAACGCTAATAATTTCGAACTTTCCGTTGAATATCACAGCAGTGTCAAGGTGATGACGTCATACTATTCAGATTTTTGTCAGTATGTGTTGTCACAATTAGTGCCGTTTTTTTTGTCACAATTTCACAGTGCCGGTACCGTGCGTGTCATACAATAGCATCAGTATTTGCAGGGTTCTCATTGTTTTAGATTTCATTCTCAGGGGTGTTACCCCAGAACACCGGTCTTCTGGGGTCTTCTGGGGTCTTCTGGGGTCTTCTCCGGTTGAGCTTCGAACTTCAATGTTGAGCTTCGGAATTCTTTTCAAATGTGGTTGTTTTGTTTTATAAAGGGGTGAGGCTGCCGTCAATCTTTTTAATTAATGCAACTAAGCACATCTCGCTCCAGTCGCAATCGACTTGATGTCTGTATCTGATGATGCAGTCTACGCTAAAGTGAAAAGTGAAGCACTTGATTGGAAGGATGATACAGCTGTGAACGAACCATCATGAGCATCACAGTCTTGTCAACCCCACAAGGATGGTATCGTGTTATTCGAATTGTACTCGTAAGTGGTATTAATACGTCGTGACACACGAGTACACATACACGCGGTACACATAAAATGTTCTACATGTGAATGTTGTCAAAAAAATTGAAATTTCAAACAGTTTTATCGATGATTTTTTAGATTTGAAAATCATTGTTCTAAGCATTACTATCGTTTTCGTGGTCGATCAATCTTTGTTCTTATGAATCGGTCTCTATACTTCATCATCTTTCTGTGTCACTTGGCATCTAGAAGTGTTGTCTTCGCGAGTCAGCCTACATTCCAAAGAAATGTCCAACTCGGAGATGGAGGCGTCGTTGCTCTCACGGTCGAAATGGGGGAACATCCAGTTGATGCAATTTATAGGTTCAAAATGACTCATGGGCTAAAATCAGATGAGCGCTCAGTGCTACAGAAAAAGGTTTGCGCCCTCACAGATTGCACGCGATCGAAAGCGATTGTCTGGAGAAAGAATATTATTATTGCTGGTAAAACCATAGGAGAATTTGTATTGTTGGAAGGTGAAGAGCCGGTAGATTTAGTTCACCAATTCATCGAGAAACATAATCTCACAATTAGATTTAAACAGCCTCTATTGATTGAAGTGTGCGAAATTGTCGTCTGCTCGAGACAAGAACCAGGTAAGATGTTGGTAAGAAAGCTTGACTGTTCTGGTCAAATATTCCTTGACTAACGTAAGTGTACCCTCTGCTATCGTTCTCTAAACAGTGATTTGGACTACTCCTGTCACCATCGACGGGAAACAGGTAGAGATTCAACTCCTGGAAGGCGAAGAAGTTGCTGATAAGATCTTTACTACTCTCCAGCCGTACAACATAAGTCTGAGCGAACGGCAAAAAGTGATGAAAGTCGCAAAGACTGATGGCGTTGCATATACGCGTGAGCATGCACACGTAGTCTCGGAATCTGTTGTGATCAATAGTAAATCTACAAAAGTACTCAACATTTATGATAATGGCATGGAGCCTGTGGATGTTATCTACAACTTTGCCGAAAAGTATGGAATCGAAAACACAGGCATGTTTCAGCAGCTTCTTGACGCAATCCTACCGAAAGTATGCAAAAAGAATATGTTGGTTTGCAGTAGATTCACTCCAATAATACACACACATGTCATCGTGAATGGTAAGGGTGAGCCCATTGGTAATATTGATATATTGAAGGATGAAGAGCCCGCCGATTCAATTCATCACTTTGCGGTACAACATGCATTGGACAACTCGTATAGAGATGTGTTGATAAGGGACGTTTGCAAGAAAGTAAATTGCAAGCGTTCTCGCCCTGTCGTATTTCAGAAAGCTTTTACAGATGAAAATGGAGAAAAGATAGGACAAGTGGATGTTCTAGAGGGTGAAGAGGTCATTGATGCAGCAGTGAGATTTTTACGGAAAATTGAGATGCCCATTCATGGAGACCTCGAAGTCACCGTGAAGAACTATCTTCTACAAAATGCTTGTAATCACAGAGTGAGTTGTACAAGAAATGTTGCCCATGTCTTTGATGAACCCATACGAAACGAAACTGGTGGTCTCTTGGGACGTTTGATCGTTCGCGAGGACCAAGAGCCTAGTGATAGAGTCTATCACTTTTGCAAAAAGGTGGGCTGCAAAGAGAGCCTCCTACGGAAGATTATCGACGAAGTGTGCGATTCTGATCTAGTTCTGTGTCGTAGAAAGAATCCTGCCGTTTTGTCACTCCCTCTCAATGATCCCGATGGCAACATAATTGGAAATCTGGAAATCGAGTTGAATGAGGAACCAGCGGACAGCGTTTACCGATTTTTCGCCATCCATAAATTATTTGAAAGAGACTGGGACCTAACAAGTGTTATTAATCAAGTTTGTGATATACCTGGTGTTGAGTGTTCCCGGAAGAAGGCCGTGAAGTTTAACCAAAACCGTTTTTTCATGGGAAAAGTCGACGTTGGTTCTCTTGTTATTTGGGAAGATGTTGAAGTTATCGATGCTCTCTACCAAAAGAGGCTCGAGTACAATCTCACAATCGATGACCAACTACAGGCTTTCAGTGCTATTTGCAAAACAAGAGGCATGTATTGTAAACGGACTCGTGCTATGGTTTACGAATTGAAGCAAATCACGAAAAGAGACTTTGAAAAATATGGTAACGAGACCTGTAGCAGAAAATACAATGGGTGGCAATATCTTTCTTCTTTTACGAACTCTTTTATTGGAGCAAAACTTTGTAGCATTGTGGCTCAAGAATTCGTAGAAATGGTGAGAAAACAAATCCGTTGTACTCTAGTCTCAATCTTGGTAACGGCATTTCACTCACTTGAAATATTCATCTACAGGTTGTTGAGCACTGCCTATTCTCATTGTTCTCGTTAACGATACTTTGGTTTGCGGTGTTTGTGCTTGTCCACTTCTCTCGGTCCAAACATATATTACATGTCGGGCACGAGATTGCATTCTACATTGCGGTATTCATGCTTATTTCTTTATGGCAGGCGAAATTTATTGAACCGAGAAATGAAATTGATATACTCATGCATATTCACGAAGGGAAGCTTCCAGACTTGCAAATTTTTGAGGAGGAAGAGCCGGTTGACGCGATATTATTGTGGGGCAAAAGAGCCGCGAAAGATCAGCATCCCATCGTTCGAGAAAAGATATACTGGGATATTCTCGAAAAGACTTGTGCAGAAATCGAGGCTGTTGAATGCAGAAGGACGAGGGCGTGGGAATATATTGACATGGGACATATCACTGCGTATGGGCAAGTTCACAAAATTGACTTTTTCAACCCATCTGTAGATCCAAAGTCGCGAATGCTATGTGGAAATAATTTGCATGCAGAAAATCACTGCGTGAAGAGATCAGCGCTGAGAGTATGTCGACGGATAATCCCCCCTCTAGCAAATTGTGTAGAAGATTTGACCAAGCATATGTCGGATCAATTAGATGCTTTTGACGAGAATCGCCTAGACACAAAAGACTCTTACACAAAACTTGGGCTCGAGATGGATGCACCTCACGGGGAGTTGTTCCCAAGAGGAGCAGCAATGATAAACGCAAGAAAAATGAACATATCTCCATACAGGAGGGTTGACAATGGAACACTTTCGTACCCACGTTGGGATAAGAAGTCAACAGAAGCCTTTCATTTGATGGATACCCACAATAAAGTCAAAGATGCCGAAAGTAGAGAATGGAATGATAAACCATGTACACCATATTTTGGGGGGGCGCTTTGCGCCAAGACTGATAAAGATGGCAACGTGATGATAGAAGTATAATAACCATTCATATGTTACATAGAATTTAAACTGATATAAAATTCCTCGCAGTATCCCCGTCGAGCCTAATTTAGACATACTCAACATTTATTTTTGATTCGTTCAGGCAGCCTTCGGGTCTATCTGAAGTAGAAGGACTTGTACTTGGGCTCGACATGGCCAACGGCGACATATGGAACTTCTCATCAGAGTTGGGAGGACTGCGTTGAAGAGTGTGATGCTCCCGCAACGCTGTGTGGGGTGGTGTCATGCTCCCCGAGAAGGAATTGTTTGGCGATGATACATTCAAAAACGTTCCATCATTGAATGCCGACACTCCAGGAGATGATGAATGAGAATCGCTCATTAGTAGAGACATAGCTAGCTGCGGAGGGACATCACTGGGATTTGCTTGTTTCTTATGTCCAGGTGCGGCAGGAATGTTGTCACCTTCAGCGTGTAGACGTTGCCAAACTCGAGCAAAGAACGACTTTTGTGAACCTGTTTTAAGTTTTGATGTGTGCTCCTTCCGCAATGTTTTCAAATGTGCGAGCTCCTCCTTCAATTCTAATGGAATTGCTTTACATTCCATCATATGAGTGTGCACGCTGACGAAATTGGACTCAACGGCATTGACTGAGGACCAAAAGAATTTTCTGCCGTCGACTTGCCCAGCACAGTGTTTACACTCAACACCAATACAGCCTACATCTTTCAAACGGCGCTTATTGCGATCGGCCTCGGTGAATCTGCAAGGTTGAAGTTGTTTCATCACGAGATAAATAAAACCTGCAATCTGAGAGTTGTCCTCGTCAAGAACAAGCGGCCTGGCAGCAGTTGTCACGTCAGTAGCAACTTGGGCCAAAATGTCGAGAGATGCGGCTTTCTCGAGCGGAGCACTAGGATCACGAGTAAAGCGAATGCCTGAGCTGGTATCTGCTAGCCCAAGCTTTTTGGCGGATGAGATCCAGTACTGCCGAGTGGCAAGTCCCTTAGATCCCTTTGTACTGGCTTTTTGTAACTCAAAAAATCTATGCTTAACCGAAGGAGGTACCATCTTACACTCACTAAGGTGGAAACGTTGAATATCTGCAACTGACTGGTAAATTCTCCCAATAGAAAAGGGGAAACATACAGCCCTATTCGAGCGCTGCTTAGCAGGCAAATGGTGGCAATGAACACATGCTATTCCAACCTGTCCCACTACAACAGAAAAAGTCGTGGGTGTGCGAACTGCAATATCTTCTGGGCTTGCAGAGAAAGCGTACACATTTTCTCGAAGGAAGCATCGCAATGGACTCAAAGCCGACTTATCTTCTGGGCTTGCGAGAAGAGTTTTCCCCTCAAATGTCGGGGTGTCATCTTTCATGCTACCGGCTTGAGATGAAGCACTATCCATCTTGCTGGAGCTCCCAGCCGACGCACCACTTAAACTGAGATCCATGGAGAGAGAGAACGACACGCCTGGCTGCACATTTGGAAGAGAGCGACGTCTGATTTCGTTCACTTGTTGATGTTCAAGTTTCACAGCTGTTTGCTCAACTTTTGGAATCTGTTGAGGAATTTGTACATTGTTTTTGGAATCTTCGGTTTCTTTACAGATACGAATGCCATGGCCACCGTCAACCATTCCCATTCTCTTTGATGCTTGCACAAAGTATTGCATTGTAGTACCAGTACTCCTCGCATTGGTTGCCTTCAATTGTTCAAGTTTCATCTTGAATTCTACTGGGACGAATCTGCACGCTTTGAAGTGATCAAGTTTCATATCAATAACAGTGCGATAAATACGCTTGATTGAAGATGGAAAGCAAACAGCTCTTTTGACCTTCTCGGACTGATGAGTAGCCACACGGCAATGAATACAACGCAAACCGACCTGACCAACAACGACAGGTCGCTTTCTTCCTGGCGCTGGTGCCTTGACATCAGCTTCAGTTGCAATGAAGACCTCGATGTTCTCCCTGACAATGCACAGAGTCTCGCTCAGTGAAATTTTATCTTCGGGAAGGGCAAGAAGTAAAATTCCGTTGGCAGTCCTGATTGCAGTAGCAGAACCATCTGGCCCAGATTCGATACTTGCGGACTGTAAATGACGCCCAGTGTACTCGCGCGGCTGCTCAACAGGAACACGACTATTGCCATAAGGATCAGCATATTGCCTATTATCAGACCAAGACTCATATTTTGGAGGTCGTTGGGTCATCTGGGAATGCTCATACATTTGGTGGTTAGGAACAAACTCATCGTTATGATTCCAAGTATTTGTAATAGGTGGAGTACCACGGCGACCCTGCGATTTCATCATCTCTTCTGGACCTCCTCTCATTCCGGGTGGAAAATGCTGATAAGGTGGACCTTCGCCCTGCCAATACCTTCCAGGGTCTTCGTGGCCGTATTCAGGGACACGGCGAGCCAATTGCTCGTTGAAGGGACCGAAACGATCCTCGGGGTGAAGTGGCTGACAGAATTGCGAAGAAGAACTCCCTCTATAATTTTTTGAAGAAGGCGGATGCTGCTCGCTTTCGGCATTTGGCCCTCTACCGTTGTAATTCTGAGGAGGTAAAGCCCAACGTTCTGGGGGCGCACCCGGTCCTCTGGATGGTTTAGTGGGAGGTGTGCGAGATCTGGAGGAACGGGATCCAGATGTACGAGATCTAGATACTAGCTGCTGCTGCTGATGCTCACCATCACGCTCCTTGATCCCTGGCATTCTTTCATTCCAATTACGACTTGGCCTTCTTCCTGGTGGAGTTGGACCGTGCCAATCATTGTAGCAAAGTCTCACATCGATAGGAGAGTGGTCGTCTTGAGGAGAACCATTACCAGACGACCAAGACTGGAAGATACGCATTCCTTCAGCCGAACCTCTAGAGTCAATGAATCGCGACATGTCAATTTGTTCATCACGGCTAAAAGTACGGGAACGAATGGGCGACAAGGGCGTGAAACTCTTCATAAGGACGTTTTCTGAGAAACCATTATTGGAACGAACTCTCTTGGAAGGAAACATAGCATTGATACTATCGTCAGATGACTGGTTACTAATGAGTCTTGGTCCTCCAGGAGAGTTATGGAGTTCATGCGCCTTTCTCTTGGTGGAAGTAGCCCTGAAAGGAGATGGAGTAGCTTGTTTTGGAGGAATGTGCATCCCTTCTGCAGATTGGGGATGGGGATTAGGTTGGCGCATGTGTTCCGGGTTAGTATAGTTCTGCGTGTATCCACGTCCGGGTGATGGACCATCTCGAGAATACGAATTGTACTGGTTCCCAACTTCAGATCTGCGATCATCAGATCTAGATGACCCTTCTCTTCTTTCAGCTGGCTGGAATGATTCATAATTCCTTCCATCATTTTGACGATAGCATGGTTTAGGAAAATTGTTTGGCATCCTCGTTGCCATCTTGTCATGTGCCCTGGCCCCTTTCGGAAGAGGAGCGTACTTTGCATCTTTCATATCCAACGCAGGCTTGGATGGATCAGACGGCCTGTACATACGCGACCGAGATCCCTGTGAATGTGAAGAGTGGTCGCTCTCAGATCCTCCACTTCTCATTGTAGGATAGGCTGGATGGTATTGTCCACTGTAACCGTTGGAGAGTGCCTCTCCTTGACCAGGGGCACTACTGTTGCTCGTTTTATTCTCAATGGAAGCCATCTAGTTGACAAAGAGATTAACAGCGTGAGAAACTATGAAACCTTGTTCCTGTTCTTGTGAAGTCGTTCCACTAACCTTTACTGTTGCTGCTATTCAGTGACTTGTAAAAGGAAAGCGACCGTTGATGGTTTATACTCAGACTCAGAATGTATGCTCTTATTGCTTTAATGTCAGGATTGTTGTAGGTGGGTTGTAAGTGCGCTTCCCTTCTTTGATATTTGCCTTTTCGAACCTAGACACTTCATTTTGTGACTGGTGATCTTGAATATTTTAGATCTGAGGCAATAGTAGGATGCGTTGAGTTCATTCGTCTGGACCGTTGAGTATCGGATTTGTCAAACTTTGTTCTTAGGGGCTATTGTCTCGCTGTGAGATATGACTTCCAAACCCGGGCAAAATTTGACTAAATTTTTCGAAGTTTGAACCTCGGCCAGTGAGTTTTGATGAAGAAAAAAAGGAAGCAATGGAGAGAGGGGAGAAACCCCTTCCCAAAATTTATTGAAAATGGAGGCGCGCGCAGCGCAGCCCAGCTAGGAATGTGAAAAATGAAGCATGAAATCTAATTGCCAATTGCCATTTGCCATGAACCAACATCCATCAGGACAACATGATACCGATCCTTTGTTATTGTTTCACAAACCGCCCATCATATCACTGAGATAGATGAATAACTAAGCACTCCATACTCCACTGAGCCACAGAAATAGATCAACAATCGAAATCGGGAAAATAATCATCGAAAACAAATCCACAAAACACAATGGAGTTCAGTCAAGGAGATCCCAAAATAGCATCTGTCATCCGAGGCAAGGCGGCTGCCACATGCATGAGCTATCACGAAGATGGAGCTCATTTGTTTGTCACGTCAGAGGCTGACTCCCGACTCCGAGTTATTGATTGCCAACGAGGTCTTGCTGACAAACCCGCGCTCAAGTTCGAGAGGGATGGTGTTCGGCTTGTGCAATCTACGTGAGTTGTTTCAATAACATACTATATCACCATTTCGTCCTTTAACATATTGAATGGGCATTAGGTGTCACGTTTTGTTGCCTTGGTATTATATAGTTTACCTCGTGCCATTGTCATCCACAATCCACCCTAACACCTTGAGTCTCGTTTCTTCCATCTCTAAAGGCATCACAACCAAAGCATCTTATTCACAGGAAGCGGAAAAGACAAAACTCAAAATGTAGGACAAAGGAATGCCATAAATTACCTATCTCTCCACGATAACAAAATATTAAGAGAATTCCGTGGACACTCAGGACACATCAACTGCATATCCATGAGCCCCGTCGACGACACCTTCCTCACCAGTAGCGCAGATCGCACTGTCCGGTTATGGGATTTGCAACAAGCTGGATCCTTGGCTACTATGGAGATGCCAAAGGGTGGAAAGGGGGCTACGGTAGACCCGTCGGGTTGTCCGATTGCTGCGTTTGATGGTACGGGGTTGGTGTTTGGTATTTCTGCTCCGTTAGCTGCAAATGCTGGACATGTGAGTAATATATTGCAGTGTGTTTGTATATTGAATGTATTTCATGGAATGGAATGTCGAGGGGAGAGTTCATCGAACATTGTCTTTTCCAACGAACGCAATTACGCATCAAATTTATGTTTACATCCAGTTTGCTAATGTTTTCGTGCGCGCACGCATACTGTATCCATACAATAACTGTCACAGCTGATTCACCTCTACGATGCAAGAAATTATAGTGGCGGCGCATTTGCAGAAATGAAGGTAGAAAATAGTTCATTACTGAACTCCATCCAAAAGAAAGTATCTCAACCTGGTCTCGCAACCGAACTGTGCAAATCAAAATGGAAAAGCATAGACTTTAATAAGTCCGGAAAACAAATCCTTGTCAAGACAGAGTCTGGACTAGTGATTATAGTTGACGGATATGATGGGGCCGTGACAAATGTATTCTTTTCAGAAGGATCGGATGGCGCTCCAACGACTGGAGCCACAGGTGCATGTTTTACTCCGGATGGCAACACGGTACTAGTTGGGAATGGGGATGGGTCGATCAGTTGTTGGGATGCTGTGAATGGGATCTTAGTGAAGCAGTTGAAGGGGCATGTGGGGCCTGTTGGGTGTATTGAAAGTAATCCAAAGTATGCACAAATTGCGAGTTCTTGTACGAACACGGCGCTTTGGTCGTGGTAACATGTAAAGATGCTAGCTATCGCTGTCACTATTACATACAGCACGGTATATTGAATATACTGTAAACATGCCTAATTTAAATTAATTTATTTTTCAAATAATGATTCGCACACGAAACCTCTTTTCGCATCATGATGGATGCAATTCCCAATACCCAAAGTACTTGTACCCCGGCCCAGCACGAAATTGAATGTTCTTCACACTACTGAAACTGTCCAATCCCAGATTGATTCTCCTTCTTCCATTTACTAATAGCATCCGTAGTCTGTGTTATCAGATGATCCGTCTCACCCGCTAAATCCTCAATAGCCGACGAAAGCACCTCCACAGGCGCAACAGTACTCGACGTCGTCTGAATCTTCATATCAATTCTGTGTATCAAAGGGTGGGGATGAATGTAACCCGTAAAACGCACGGATGGATCGCGAAGTAATTGCATACGGACGAGGTTGGCAACTGTATGATCTTCCTTGTTTATTGTGAACGTTCCTGCGTTACTGACTTTTGTGTCTGCTGCGTAGGTTATCTTTTCTTCCGCATTGTCTTCATCGAGGAGAAAGGATAGTGCGCGTTCTGGTGCATTCATTGTTAAATTGGTTTTGTTGTGTTGATTTGGAGCGAGTTAAGGCAATGTGGGTGATTGTTTGTTTTCTTGGTATTGATACGGAGTTGTGCGTTGTGCGCCGCTGTTTCCATCCATTCATCATTTCAACAAAATAAAACTTCTATTTTAGCAAGAGTTTTGTCTGATTTAAGGCCTTTTTTAAATTTCCACCTTTCTCAAGCCTTTCTTTGGAAATTTGGAAAAATGGCGTTTTTGTATTTTTAGCGAATAATTCAAGGATCGCCAATCGATGGACGAAGATTCATTCAAAAGATGGACCTGCAATTGATGATTGATGATCTGCAAGACGCTCTTGGAGTGCTCCTGTCATCCGTCAATCATCAGATTTGAGAGCGGTATTTGTTGGCAGGCTGAAATCATTTGATACACGGCTGGAAGCTTTGAAGGCTCACAAGAATGAGGAATACTGAAACTGCAGCCGAGTACGATCTGTCAAGAACAGATCCTGTATGATTGCGGTACCTGGGAGTAAAACAAACTTAAAAGGCCATCCAAGAATTAAAGTCAAGGGATCACATCAGAGCACTAGATGGCATGGTTCTTGAGTGGGTATGAAATGTAATGTTCTTACTCCCATTGGAAACATTGAAAGCATTAAAAGAGGAGCATGGACATGGAGCATGGACATTTAACATTGCCGCCCGAATCAATCAACCTCCGAGAAAAATCGAGTCGCGATATTCTATTGTCTTTCAGTAAATAGAAAAACATACTGGATGATGTAGGATTCAAACGGAATGACTCGTCATCAGCAGCGCGTGAAGATGCAGAAGCAGTCCAGCAAAAATCAGGGAACAAGTTCAAAGTGAACAAAACAATCATTTAATCATTTTGTGAGCATTTCAACAAATTCTTTTGGTTTCAAAGTCAGATACGAACATTGCAATGTGCCTTCAAGAATGAATGAGTACGATGCGTACGCTTCTCTTGGACAATGATGTTATAGTCTGAGAGTTTCGTATAAGAACATACGAAAAAAAATCAGAAGCCGATAATGATACTATCAGATGAGCGTATTCAAAGATTGAACGATGTAGGTTTCAACTGCTGTCTACGAAAGAGAGAATTTTTAATACATATATATTTTTTGACGAGCTCTATAAATCTCATGGCTTTCAAAGCCAAGCATGGCCAATCCGATTTACCTACCCGATCAAGTGAACACGACAATTTTGAGGCAATGGTGCAGTAAAGTGACTCAGCCGTACAAAATATCTAAATGAATCAGACACCACCTCTCAGATGAACAAGCAGTATCGATGCTTGAAAGATACAGGTTTCCAAGTGGGATGTAGTTCAAAATAAAAGAATCTCAAGTGTCATCGTAACAATGAATATAACTAACTCACTAGCTTTATGAATAGTGTCTATGCTACCGTATGTCGATCATTTGGTAGGGCTTTTACGTCGTCTGACGTAATAGTTCCTTTCACCTGCCGATACCCAATTCCGATCCCAAGAATATCGAAATGGCCTGAGTATCAAGTCATGACATTAATCATCTACTACGTCTGAACAATGGTAACAAAATTGGTTTTACATTTCTATTCTATCGTACATGGTCCCATTGAATCAATCATTTTAAGTATCCCAAACCTATTCATAAGCCTCTCTCCAAACCAAAGGATCTTTGTTCATGGATATTCCAATTTATAGTTCGATTTTCTTAGGCATTCTGATTGCCTTGAGCTTTTCCTCGGTCAAATCTGGAAGCAGAGAACGCACAGCTCCTGTCGATATCTTTTTCATGTTTCCTCCGTCGTAAGATGCGGAAGGCTGTTGGTTTTAAAAAATATATGAAGGGGCGAACAAAATCAGGTGAGAATATTTGACCGAGCGAGTGGCATAAATCAACAAACTGACACGAACGGCAGCTAGCATCGTGTTTTCAGGTCTGAAAGATGAATGAATCTCGTAATAACTCTAATAAGAGTGAATGCTGATCAATCCATCTTCTAGCTAGACAATGCAACATCAATCATTTCTGTAATTCAAGCCACACAGTGGACAACATTTGCATTTGCAAATGGTACATGTGTGTTGTAAATGATGCGGGACTTACAGTGACTGGAGATGAGCTCGGTTTCACATACATTTCTTCGTCTTCAGCAGACATGCGGCGGAAAGACATCTTTTCTTCTGTAAACATGTTGTGTTGTTAGGATGTATTGAATTGGGGATTGTTTGCGATCGTCTTTGTTATGGATCCGAAGTTCGTTGTTCTTTTTTCTTTTTGGGTTGGAAGCTCAGAAGATTGGGCGAGGAATCTTGGCACAGACCCCAAGGAGTGAGTGACACGTGACTTCTTTTCCCTTGAATCTTGGACCATTTTCGAATTCCACGTCACAGGTCACAGCGCGCCCTCACATTATCCATAAAAGTGATTATCTACAAGTTATCTATTAAATTCTTAAAACAACAAAACAAAGGCTTTTATTATTCTAACCAATTCATGGATGTATTTCTAATCTCTCATTTGGAATTAGTTTACGAATGTGAACGTTGATACTTCACCTACGACATGTAATAGTACGTGATGCGTCCAGGAGGTAGCCTGAACAAAAAGAGAAACACTAACACCGCTATTCAGCGTCTTTTCCGTTCAAAGAACAATGAAATTATCTACACGCGTACGTGTACGCGTACTGAAAACTCATCTTGTTTCAGTTTCCGAGAAAATCGTTTCTTTCGAATTATCAGCATTTATAACAGAGAACTCCAGCGTGGCCATAGAATACATGAAGCAAAAATTTTCGCTGGCAAGTAACATCAAATCCAAATCCCTCTCCAATCACACAATGCCAAGTAGCTCCGAACTTCTTATCCATTGTATTCTTGATGAGTTGAGCAGCTCCCTATTGGAAAATTATTAGAATCAGTGCCATTTGAGAAATGGAAAACAGGGTACACGTACGTGTAGTACCTTTGGGACATCCACCACTTTTGATTTCTTGGAATGTTCTTACCTCGTAGTTTTTCTTGGTTTGAAACTTATCCACAGACATTGTTATTATTTCGACCGCTTCCGCTCCCATCTCAGTTGGCATATCCGAATACTGTTAATCGATAGAGTTAAAAATAAGAACAAATAATGATTGGTCGCATGATCAACTTGAAAATCATCTACTCACTTTAATGAGAGGCTTCGTCATGAGCTTCTTTAGATCATTCTCATCGATCCCTTTGCTGCTCATCATTTTTCAATGTTCTTCAATTTATGACTTTCCAGGTGGATTTGAAGTCTGATTTTGAAATTCAAAAATGCCATAAAAACTATCTCTTGGTCAAGCTCATCTCGTACGTGTAACACTAATAATTATAGCAAGCCCATTCTCCATGAGCGAAAAGGAGAGTTCAAATGAAGATGGTGATGATGACACAATCCTTCGGGAAGAGAAAACGATCGGAAACAATGTACACGTTCACAGTGCAATGTCGAAGCAGTGGCAGGCACTCCAGCCGTTACTCAATTTTAGCCATTCCATATATCATGGCCTGAAACAGCTGCCCGACTCAAAGACAGATCCAGTCGACCCATCCAAATCTTGTTCCAGTAATGACATTCTTCTCATAAAGATGGAAATGATTGACAAAGATATAGATGAAATCTGTATTGATCCTTTCATTCGTATTCATCTTTGTAACGCTACAACTGGAAAATATCTTTCCCGTGTATCAAAGGGAAATAGGAAAGTTCACGACGAACCATTTGCGACTACCCACCCAGCCTCTCGTGAGCAATGTGTTTCTATAATGTCAATGGAACAGAATCGAAACGATGCGGCAGCTTTCCGATGGGGTGGTGAGGAAATTATCATAAAGCAAGACTACGAGAAGATCCTTCATCCAAATACAGTGTTGCTTTTCGAGGTACTAGACTGCGGTACTGTGAATCCCTCTCTGGCAGAAATAGATGGAAAAGAGGCAAAAAGTATAATGTGGGGATATCTGAAACCAATCAGTAGAAACAATGGTGTTAATGTAGGGACTAGGACGAACATGAGCTCATCGAGTTCGTGTGACGAAAGTATGGAGGACGAAATCATCACTAGGCAATGTCGGTTGCAGCTTTTCAAATGGCAGAAAGACATTTGGTTTGTTCGACGGCAGGCTAGACGATTAGGTCTTTCTTCGCCTCTTGTCCCCAAGGTATACCTCCAGTACTTGAGAAGACAGTATAATGTACTGGATTCTTCCCTCTACATTAGTATCGGCCCAACTCCGAGACCTTTACCTTTGAGTAAAGCCAAGGGACCAGAACAGACAAGAGAAGGAGAGCAGAACGATGGTGCGGAGGACAGGATGAGCGATGATGAAAATCCATCCTCAAATCTAATTCGTCAATATGAAAGGCTTCCGGAGGAGAAATGTTTGATTCCAGACGATACTATCCTTTTCCGCTTCAATCACAATGGTGCAGTGACTACATCCTTCAGCAACTCTGGAGAGCTTTTGGCAGTTGCATCGAAATCGCATCAGATTTATATCTACAACCTTCGCACGGGAGGAACTGAATATGCATCTTCTCGTCGTCACCATGAAGATATTTTAGACATTGCATGGTCCATGAATGACTCGATTGTATCTTGTGCTAGCCTAGATGGCACAATTTCAATCCATTTACTACAAGAGCCCATAAAAAAGGAATACTCGTACTACGATACCAAGTGCTTCGATGTATTATGTGTTGAGCCTCCATTACATCCAGCATCTCTAATCTTTTATCCCATGTCAACGCAAGTTCCATTGATTATAACAGGCTTGAGCGATGGTTCTGTTTCTTTGTGGAATATAACAAGAGACTCGCCTGAGTTGGAGTTGCTTGCTGACATTCAATGTCATGCAATGGCAGTTCGTGCAATCGAAACGGATTCATCTAATGGTAGAGTATATACTGGCGATGACAATGGCAAAATTGTGATCTGGAAACCGATCTTTAATGATCCGATAAGGGGGATCGATTTTGAGGTATTGGTACAGCTCGATGGTCTGAGAGAAATTACTGGCAAGCCCATTTCATATCTTTCCCTCGATCCAGCATATAATATTGGTGGCATCACTAGTACTACTAGTAGTACAAGGAATGATACAACTACAAGATCGAGGCAATTGCTCGTTACAATCCAAAAAGAACATAATTGCTTGTTTGTGTATGATCTGACATCTCATGAACTTGTGTCATTTGGCATTAATACTGAAACGAAACAGTCGGCATTCACTGTTGCTAAATTTAGTCCAGATGGACGATTTGTTGTGGGAGGGACGAAAAATGGTAAAATTGTACTAATGGACTCGTCGGGAATTCACAAAAAGGTAAGCGTAAACCAAATCATTCGTTGAAGATCCAAATATGATCCACTCACAAGCTATTAAAATGGTTCTACTGAAAGTCTGGTTTTGATAGTGTTTACTTTGACCACTGTGTATCTTCAGTATCCTGGAGTTTGTCCAAGCACTTGATTGCTATTGCATTGCCTATGGATTTCCCAGTCTTCGTGTATGCTAAAGATATTAAAACGTTCAAAAAACACTGATCTCTATTATTTCATGCTCTATTTTACAAATTCTTTTTATTTTATTTGATGCGGTGCCTCTTTAGATAACTCCAACCTTGTTTGCAACATCAAGGGCGTCGTAGTCCTTGCTGAGTCTCACGTAAGCCTTCTTCAATCCCTTGGGAGTGATGAGAGTGTTAACTCTGTCAGCATCAATAGCGTAAAGCTCCTTGACAGCATTCTTGATCTGACGCTTGTTGCACTTAAGGTCAACAATGAAGACAAGAGTGTTGGAATCCTCAATCAACTTCATGGAAGACTCGGTGGTCAAAGGGTACTTGATGACGGAGTACTTGTCCAAGACGTTCTTCTTGGGGGTAGACTTGGCAGCATACTTGGGTGCCTTGGGAAGATCAACGGTCTTTCCCTTGTAGAAGTGAACCTTGTTGTGGATGCGGGTTCCCTTCTTGGAGACTCCCTTAGTGAGCTTCTTTGCTACTGCTGATGCCTTTCCTGTTATTACCAAAACCATTCAAATTGCATTGTTAGAAATGATTGGTATGAATTAACTGAACTCATTCTGACTTCGGAGGAACTGAACTTCGTCAACCTTCAAATACAGAATCACACTTTTGATACAACAGAGTCGGTTACGAGGGAGTCCAGTGCTTCACACAGTTATGCAATGGGCATCTGAACTATCCTACCAAGCTCATCTCGCCATTGTAAATATTGGTTGATTGTTCTGTATTCTTGGTTGAAACGATGATTGTTCTCCAGCCAGAGGACTTTACGTACCTGCTGCCATGTTTACTCTCTCAATCGATTCAAAGAATGTTGTGTGCGTTGTTGCCGGATTTTAGCTGTGTTTTTGTTTGAAGTGTTTTAGTAACGAGTAAAACGGGCTTCGACGGACAGACCATAAAGGGAATTCATACGACGACGAACCAACCGACCCGTAAATAATTCTTTCGCGGTTGCTGTAGCGCGCACTTTTCCAGCGCCACGACTCACTCACTCACTCACTCTAGATCAGAGCGCTTGCAAGAAGAAACTGGGAGGAGGTAGGTGCAAAGGTGCGGCTGGAGTTTTCGTGAGATGCGGTGAGCTTCTTTGCCGGTATTCTACGGAACGTTTTGAAGAATCAATGGCCTATTTTAGTTTAAAAATAATTT
>Ga0115005_10001122_pt1 | contig 21020 bp, 14 predicted proteins | sample ArcOceMetagenome_FD_87163 | JGI IMG/M metagenome (GOLD analysis project Ga0115005, IMG submission 87163) | Marine eukaryotic phytoplankton communities from Arctic Ocean - Arctic Ocean - Greenland ARC118M Metagenome | ecosystem: Environmental > Aquatic > Marine > Oceanic | place: Arctic Ocean... | reverse complement strand
CCCTGCACCCTGCACCCTGCACCCTGCACCCTGCACCCTGCACCCTGCACCCTGCACCCTGCCGATTCAATCAAGATTAAAACAAAATTCATAAAAAACAAAAACATCAAGATTCCTCAACAAAAACCGTACAATGCTTGCTGCTCACCCTCCAACTGTTATTGCCCATGCGCATGGTGCCAAGAAAGCAGGTGTAGGCCCTGCAAAGAAGAAGTCGACTTCCGTCGAAGACAAGAAAGCTAAGGCAACCAAAATGGTCGTAGCTGACGAGAAGAAGCGAACAAAAAAGAAAGAGACCGGCAACAAAAGGAAGAGAGATGCATTGCATAAAAAACACGCCGAGAAACACGCAGCTAAGCAGTCTGCTGCTAAGAAGGGCGGCAAGGCCAAGGCCAAGGGAAAGAAGTAGAGAACGTATATATCTTGGGGTTCATGTTTGTAAAATAGTAAAATACGAATATTTTTAAATTGCTACATTGAATTGCTCATGAACAAGATAAGAATGATTGATGCCACTGGAAGCCGAGTTGAAGAGCGAAAGGCATTCGAGGAACTAACCTTATCTATCTTGAATCTATCAACTCCCGAAATCGGAGTTTTCTTGTAGTTAAAATGTTATTGTAATCTTTGAGTTATTATTATTAAATCTATCAACATAAATAAACAAATAATTTTAACATCTCTAATAAGACGACGTAGTCTACCGGTAGATTCACCAGTCTCGTTTCAAATTAAGCATACGAAACCTTGTGTCCCGATATTTTTGTCTTTAAGAGCGGAGCAGCAGGCAGGACACTCGACAGATTAATCTCCTTATCATTTTCAACTTCATAACCGCATTTACAAAGCAAATCGCTATTAAAAGTGTTTCTAAAACCTCTTGATGTCATTGCTTTCGAAATGTATGCAGTGAAACTCGAACATTTCTCGAGTTCATTATTGTAAACTGTTTCCATCAGTTCCTCTAGATCATGGAGTTGGCTGTCAGCCGGATCAAGATTATTTTCAAGAATGAATTTAACCTTTTGTAAGGTGTTACTAGCGTCCTCAAATTGAAATAGTTTGATTTCACAATATGATTTTTTCTTCAATGTATCAGCCAACTTGACATCGTATTTATTGTGAGAAGCCTTGACGACGTATAATAAGTTTTTGTAGCACTGTTTGAGAAGAAGGTGAGTGACTACTTTCAAACTTGCCATTCACAGTGCACACGCGCTGATTATCTCATCTATTTCTAGAAGAACTTACCCTCAGTGCTTTGTCTATTCCACCGTATTTTACATACGAATATGCCAGAATTTCCATTGTGCTCATGATGACGAAACTCGACGGTCCAAGCACATTCTGTTGAATCTTCAAAGCATCCTCAAGGTGAAAAATAGCTCCTTTATAGTCCGCATTCTCAATATCACAGAATCCAATATTGCAAATGGTGCTAGAGGTAGCAAGAAACCCGGGCGTTGACTTGAAATTCCCTTCTGCGTAACTGCTCCGTTGGATATCTAACGCCTCTTCAAATGCTTGCTTTGCACTATGCACCTCCCCTGTTAAAATATTAATTAATGCACAACATGAGTCCTAGTTCTGCGGTCACGTACACATAGTAGTTATGACAAATGATAATTAACGTACCGTACTCAAAGTAGACGCAGCCAATGTTATTCAGAATCTTTGCAATCTGAAGCTTAACATTGCCTTGCTCATATTCACCCGTTTCAGCCATTTCCGTTTCACGCACAGAAAGGGCCTTGTTAAATGCTGCAAGACTACCATCGTATTCTTCTTGTGCCAGAAGAATGATTCCAAATTCCACCAATGAATCAGCTACCTTGTGGTGATGGTCACCGAATATTTCCCTCCTGATATTGATCGCTGCCTTAATAGAATCGACCGCATCCTCAAGATTATCCATTCTCAAATGCACTACAGCCAAGTTATGCAGCGCTGTGGCTACCCGCTTATGCCCTTCGCCAAACTCGTCAACAAGGCTCTTCAGAATCTCCTCAAAACCTTCAAGTGCTTTCTTCACCTTTGAAGTCTTTTCCATGCAAATATTCTCGTTAGAAAATGTCTATTTTCATCTGGATTATTTCCATTCGATCCTTCTGTACGTGCATATGAAAAAACAAAGATGTACTCACCTTCAGATTCTTGCACGCCTCGTTATGCGCAGCCCTCAATTTCTTTTCGATGTTTGCCTTGTACAGATTTTCAGCAACTCTGGTCTGTCTTTTAATTTCTTTCTGGCTTGAAGTTGTCGATTCCTCCGCGCTAAGCAAAGAATTTATAGCAGTCTCTGACTCTGACCTGTCACTCCCTAGTGTGGATTCATCTTCATCACTACTATCCTCAGATTTTATAGTAGAAAAGAGAGCACTCTCCTCATCGTCATCATCACCCTCCTCATATGTTAAATCTGTTCCATCAGTGTATGATGGGTAGACTCTTTCCTCACAAAGGGTTGCATTAGATGCCATACTTCTACTGTTAAGAGAATCGTTCCTCTTGATAGCAGCGCCTCCTTGTTTATGCCTTTTCTTAGTACCAGCCAACGCATGTGTTACTCCTTCAATCACCACTCTTTGATCTATAATTTCCATGGTGGTTTTATTGATTTCCCATGCTGCTCCTGCAATCACCATCCTTTCATCTTTAGTGTCGATGGAGTTCGTAGTAGCAGAAGCTTCATTATCGTCCCCTACTAAACGAAGAGCTCTCGTAACGGTATTCTCATTCTTATGATTCATGATGTTGTCCTCATTGAACGTCTTCAATAATCTTCCACGCCTGTTTTATGAGCTGTCCAATCGACGTAATCAGATATGTTTGTAATGGTTTAGGAATTAAATCCAGCAATTCCAAAGGTTTATGTTCGTTGAGCTGTCGCTTTGTTTGTTGTTGGCGAGCCAGGATTTCAGATTGCAACTTTAAAATTGGTCTTTATTTGTCACTATGGGATTGGAAAAGATTTTTAGCCTTCTTCCCACAACCAGTCGTGGAAAACAGAAAACAATCTCCTCCTCCTCCCTTGGCTTCATAGGGATAATACCATGTCTGCTTGTGTTCTTGGCCACTCACGTTTTTGTTAGTCATCGATCATCCATCCTCGCATCATCTTCAGCATGCCGTAGACTACTACTTGAAACCAAAAGGAGAGTTTGTTTTTGACTAACTGACCCTGTACTCGTAATTACTGTACTGTGCAAAGATCGATGAAACTTCACACATTAGCACTTGCTGCCCTCACTGCAGCTCATTCAGTGAATGCTTTCCAAGTTTCTCCAGTTGGAAATGTGAGAAATACCATTTCGAACCCTCTCACGGCTTCTCCTACACATCCTGGCACTGCCTTGTATGGAAAACTCTGGGATAAGCTCCAGATCGAACCAGATACCATGGAAGATGAGCCAGCCTGGTATGTAATGAACTGCGTAGCTGGGTCGGAAAAGGATTTGTTGGCACAAGCAAAATACGTCACGAGGAATATTTCTACCGACCTCCTTGAGAAAGTTGTGGCACCTACCACTCGTGCTTTGAGAAGTCATGGAAAGACCCAGAAGGTAGTCGAGGTGAGAGTCATGTACCCAGGATATGTGTTTGTGAAAATGCGCTGTTGTGCAGAAACATACGAGGTTTTGCAGGATTTGCCATTGTGTAGAAGTTGGATGGCTGGTACTGTCAATAAAAAAGGATACAAGAAATTGCCTCCTGCTCCCATATGTCTATCAGACGAGGAAGTATCCAAGTTTCAGGGATTAGAGGAAGCAACTGAAAAAATGTTTGAGAAATTCGGATATGACTATACTGGTCGTGGTGATAAAGGAGATGATTTGATTGCTCAGTATGAAGGCTTTGATGTCGATAACATGGTCAAAATCTTGAGTGGCAATTTCAAGGGAGAAGATGGAGTAGTAAAACGCCTCAAAGATGGTCAAGTTATGGTTCGTTTTTTCACTTATGGAAATGTCGTCGATCAATGGTTCAATCCTAATGAAATTAGATCAATGACCGATGCTGAGGCGATGAAGGGATTGGGAGGCCCAGTAGCTCCTGTGGGCCAGGATGACTTTGATATTAGTATTGGGAAGACGCCAAAGCCTCGTGAAAACAGTCGTGGTGATCTAATGAATAACTTGGGCGGCCCGGGGCAAAGAAATAGGCGTCAAGATCAAGTCAGCAGAGGAGAACGCGGCAGTAAAGGCTCAGAACAAGATACGGCAGAGGAAGAACAAAACTGGAGACAATTTCGCGAAGAACAAAGGGCAGAACAACAGCAGAAGAGAGGTGATGTGTGGGGCATGAAAGAGAGAAAATCCTGGGACGCAGGTGACGATGCTGCTTCCTTTGACAGTGAAGGCAAGTGGCAGTCTGGCAGAGAAAAGAGAAAGGAACAAAGTAAAAATGATGCGAAAACTGTATCCGACGCCTTGGATGGAGGCGGTGAATGGGATCTATTCTCTAATGATGCACAGAGCGGATCCAATTCTGGAGAAGAAGACGACTTCTTCAACAGCCTCATGTCCGAATTGTCTGATAATCTGGATTCCACGGCCCCCGAAGTATCTAGTAGCTCCAATACAAAAGAAGAAATCGCTGGAAATGATGATGACTTCTTCACCTCATTGATGTCAGAATTGTCCGATAGCGTGGAAGATGACTCTTCTGCTAATAACCCAAAGAAGCCTTCTTCAGAATCATTTGAGGAAGATGACTTTTTTGCAAGTCTCGAGGCTGATCTCAGCGAATCGTTGAGCAGTGACAACGGCAGTGACAAGGGTGTGGAAAGCAACGGCGACGACGACTTTTTTGCAAGTCTCGAGTCTGATCTTTCCGCGTCTCTTGAGGAAGATGACACTAGCGTAGATGAATCATTTTTCAGTGATATCGGCAGTACTAACGGCAGCGAAAAGGAAGATGATTTGAACTCGACTCCAAGTACTTCGAAATTAAGTGCAAAGCCTGCCAAACCTTCTAGTGATAGTCAAGATTACAGTGCACTCAAGGTTGCCGATCTAAAGGATTTACTCAAGGCTCGTGGCCTCAAAGTGTCTGGTAAAAAGATCGAATTGATTGATCGCCTTCAGCAAAGTTAAATCCGTTTTAGTTCAAAGTTAAGACGTTTCTATTTTATTTTATCAACTGCAATGTCTCAAGCTTATTCTAGAAGATCGGAGAAAAAGGCATCCGCATCAAATGAGTTAGCAGCCTTTTCCTGTTCATCGTCACTATCTGCAGCATGGGCATACCCGAGAATTAGAGCTGGAGTTAGTAGAGTGGGATCTACTACTTCACTCTGAACATCATGGGCATCATTCCTGCCTCCGTTTTCTACGCCAAAGCCATAGGCAAACGCTCGCGGAGTTCTAGCTGAGTCGCTCCAAGGATTATTACTCATCCCAGCAACGAGACCTCCATACAGTGGTAGAGGCTCGTAATTAGTCTCTTCTCCAAGTGTTGGACGATTGGCATCTTCGTTGTCGTAAGAATCTTCATCGTTGTGTTCAATAGTTTCATCAAGGAAGGTTAAGAAATTCATCACATTAGTGTCTTGGCCAATTCCCAGTAGTTCCTTTGTGTTGCTGTCGTTCATTTGATTCAAGAAACGCTGGGGGCTCAGGGACAGGGCATTTTTTTCATCCAGCACGTTCGCCAGTAACTCAACATCAGAATCTTTGACGATAAGTTTCTGTTCACTATGAAGTTGCAATGGAGAATCAAACAGTAAAGGAGTTTGGGACACGGTAGCACTCCCCCCAAAGCCAGGTGGAGGAGCGAGGCCCGGAGGCGGACGTATGACGGGTTTGTCCCCAGTGGTTGGAGTTATATTTGTCTCGGAACTTTCCTCGGAGGCAGCAGAAGTAAGCGTCTTACTTGATAGATTGCAATAATTCTTTTTGTCGAGGCCGCGAGGCACACCTGGAGATGCTTGGCTTTTAGAAGTTTCATCGAATTCTTTTCGTGTCAAAATCTTTTGAGGCAATTTCCCTGGTGTTTGTGGATCTTGAGATTGTGGCTTTGATTTCTTCTTATTATTCTTCCCACGCTTCCTTTCCTTCCTTTTAATGACATTTCTTTTCTCGGTCTTCTTCTTCGCGACTTCACTCTCTACCTCAGCATTACTCTTGCCAGCATCTTCTTCCAGTTCCTCGCTTTTTTCGACAGTGTCGGTAAGAATGACAATGGGAGACTTACTGACTGCAACTGGAGAAGAATCAGCTCCCACATTATCCTCTACCAAACCATCCGTAGCAGGAGAAGTGATGTATCGGGGTGCCCGCACCTCTGAACTACCCCGATCCTCATTCTCTGTGCTACCCCCATCTCTATTTTTCCTCCCATTCTTTGATTTATTTGCAGATTCAGTAGACAATTGTTGGGATTTGCCGTTGAATAATGGGACGCTTGATTTTGAATCACTCCTCGAATCCTCGTCTTTGCTATTCGCCAATGCCAATTCAAAGGGTGGGGTGGTTCCACTTTTAGACTCATTTTCTTTAACTGCAACGAACAAATCAGCATCCTTCATTTCTTTGGATACCGTCTCAGCAGAAACTTCAGGCTTCTGATTGTCTGCTTGTGCACCTTCCTCCAATTCTGACGCCGCAGTACCGTTATCGATTTTTGATAAATCGGAATCGCGGGGTTCATTATTGGAATTGATTGCGTCTGAAGATTCGTCAAATTTAATTTTGTCAGCATCACTTTCCTTAATCTTATCATCAATTCCCGTTTCATTTGGAATTACTTGAATATCTCGGTGTGTGGCAGGAGCACTGCCCCACTCGACGACAGCTTCGGTGATATTTGCCTCGGTACCTCTCGCCACCACTGCTCCACTAGAGGCTTCCCTTGAAACCAGAGCTGAATTTTGAAGCGTTGGTAAAGGATTTCTGTGAGCTTTAACTCCATCTGTTGCTATTGGAGGGCTTGTTGACACCTTCGATATAACATCTTCACTCTCAGAGCCACGTGGCGACTCTTTATCTTTTGGTTTCTTAGAAAAGTTCGCTGTTGGGCCTCTACTGGAAGCATGTTTTTTATCAAGAAGTCGCTGCGAGGCAGCAGGGATTTGATTGGTCATTGTTGGTTTTTGTTGAGACCGATCAATTCTATCAGCAGGACTGCAGTTACTTTTTTGTTCATTATCTTTCGCAGGCATAGAGGATTGCATATGCGAAGTTTTGGTATTGCTATCGCTTCTAGACATTTTCCTTGGACTTCTTTCAGAACGCATTGCAGCGATGACTCTCCAGCCAAGACCAGATGGCAAAATAGGGGCAATATCCGAGGAAACCACACGTTGGTAAGCCTTCCGTTTTGAAAAGATAGCATCATTCAATGTCATTGACATTGTATTTGATTGGCGACGAGGAGATTGTCTATTTGCATCACCGGCACCAGTTTGAGATCCTTGCCTTTCTCGTGAGAATGCACCATTGGCTAAAACACATTGAGGTTGGAAAACCTCCTCTTTCCTATAGGTGTTCAACAGCATCTGACGAGTCTGTTCTTTTCCGAGCTGGACAAGCTCAGCCGAAGTAGGATCTGCACGTGAAAGGCATCGATAAGCCGAAAACCAGGTTTTGAAACCAGTCTTTTTGCTTTTTAGTTTCTTTGGCGAAGCGCAAATGGCGGCCCTGAATCGTGTCGAAGAGGCATGCCTCTTCTTTGCATTAGATATTATATCCCACATTAGGGAAAACAGAATGAAAAAAGGAAGAAGAGCGCCCCAGACACTCCAAATAGTCGAAAGCAACGGTTTGTTGCGGTAGTGGTGAGACGATAAAATAGAATCCTTCGTCGATTCCCAATCCCAGATTTTATCGTCGCTTATTTCACGCGCAATCATTAGGTCAGCTTTCTTCACACGCAATGAACCTGTACTCCTGTACTCAACCACCAGTGACGCATACATCGATTTAAAGACGGAATCATATCGATGAGAAATTTTGAACACCTTCGACTGAGTCGGAAGTAATACAAACGCTTCTGCGCTGGCACCGTTATCATTCTTCAAACAGCCAACCAAATTAAACCCATTCAATTGGCATTTCTTGGATACTCCACTACCATATAGTCCCGAAACGTGAGAATCAGTCAGGTACACATTTATGATATCTACAGCCATACCGCCCAAATTACCAACCACGACTTCCTTGCTTGCATGCCAAGGCTCGTTCTCATTAATATCATTGAAAATCAGCGCTGTCTTACCATGTCTTTGAACAATATCTCCTCCTCTATTTTCTCGCTCAATGCTATCAAAGAATGACACCCTTCCAGACGATCCAGCTCCTTGAAATCTTAAAGCTTCAAAACCTGTCAAAGTATTTTCCAATATCAAATGACCTGAGTATACTCCTTTGGCATAAGGTCGGAAATAGAAAGGTCCGAGTTCCTTTGATGCGTAGGGTGGAAGGATAAACTCTCGCATAGTTCTTTCTTTCAGCGCAAACCAAGGCATCTTCGAGTTTGTCGCGTTCAGTGACATGCGGATAGGGGTACCATCTCTATTGTACATTCGTCCAGTAAGCTGCACTCCGGTACTCGCGGAAGCACCGATGGGACTGACTTGCCTGCGTTTATTATTGTAATTGTGTTGATTACCATTCTCGTCATGTCCGAAATGAAAACCACATCGCCTTCCAGAACATCCATGCGAGAATGCCGTCGTGGAATGAAGTGAAGGCGAGTGCATGCTTAACCCAGACCCAGACGCAGTTTGAACCGTCATATTATGCAGGGAGAGATGACATATTCCAATATTATTATCATCAGGAATATAATAAGCCCCTCCAGTCCACCAAGGGTCTTTCCTTAGCGCCTTGTGAATGTAAAAGGGTGAATTCCCTTCTTCGACGATTCTCACACGAACAGGATATCCGCTAGGGTTCGTTATTGGGACATACAGTTCGCTCACTTCGCCGATGTCAGTAACATTAAACTTGTTAATTTTGTTGGCAAGATAGGGGAACTCGAGATCACTTTCAAGAATCTTGGAAGATACTGTGGAGGTAATTGTTGGAGAAGATTGAGTATTATTCTCAATAAGCTCAAATCGTGCACGAATACTTCCTCGAATTTTGTTCATTCCCACCTTCGACAGCGCCCTCCACTCAGCAGCGGCTCCTTTGGCTCTATTCAAGTTGAATCTCACGCTAGAATCCAAAGGGTTAGATATTTCTTTTCCACTGTACTTTTCGTCCATGAATTGCACTGCACGTTTTAGCACATCGACCGCTCTTATCTTGGTAGTGACTGCATTGGTTTCATTGCTCCCGGGTCCAACTAAATCGGCATCGAATTCATCAGAAATTTCTCCACAAGTGCTAGCCTGGATGATGTTTTTCTTTTCTAGCCACTCAAGGGCGCAATGGTAGAAGGAGGGGTAGAATTCAGGGGAAGTCTGAGTGTCGCAAGAAAGACTAGCCCGGACCACAGCGGTATAGTTATCATCTGATGCAATTCTTTTTGGTAAGCCACTATCAAACTGAAACCACTTATTACAACTTTCGATGTCTTTCAATAAAATATCAGAGGAAAAAGTGTTGTGGATACTGACTTCGAGGCCGTCATTGCTTGGTCCCTTCTCATCATGCTTATCGAAAGTCGATCTCAAAATCGCAGGGACTGGTAGCAACTTGCTATCATTTGAAACATCATTTTCAGCAACACTGTTCATTTGCAAAGTACCAGACAAAGTCTTGTATGTTGCAACTATAGGTATTACTTGCCCAACACTTGTTCCTAACACAATGCCAGTGGTGAGGATCTCCGCAAATGCACGATTGTGTAAAGCAAGCTTTGATGGCGCCCTGATAGTGACCTCCAATCGTGCTACACCTCCAGGTGGGATAGTCCACGTGACGGCAGCATTTTCACTATTATTTCTAGCCATAAGAGGATACGCAGCACTATCATCCAATGTGACAAGCATAGGCCCGAATGTGAGATGTTGAGAATCCTTGGGAAATACTTCTTGTTGAAATCCAGGCGGATAAATGTCAAGTACACCATTTGCATTTGCATTTTGCAAAAATTTCTTTCGTCTTCTTGATATAGGTCGATGAAGGCGGACTGAAGCCGTATTATGAAATAGCTGCTGAAGCACAAGAGGCGCATCTGCCATCAACGAAATGTCATCTCGGTATGTGAAGCTTTGAAGATAATCGCGTGCAGGCCCGTTTACATCCATTAAATATTGTCGCAACCACTTGGTTGTAGAAAGCTCATCACTTTCGACATCATTTTTGGCCAGCTTTATGTAATCCTTTATATTCACTGCCACACGTGCAAGCCGCACTTCCATACCCTCAACAGCTGAGACTGTAGCTCTGATGTCAACGGGGACAGGATTTTTGTTCTTAATGAACATCGAATGAGTATCGATGGCGCCTGCACTGATAATACCAAATGAAAGAATGACAGGATGAATTGAATTATGATTCGCATTCTTGTCACTTGCCATAGCGGAATAATAATCGTTGATTTGCTCGATCCACCCTTCCTCTCCCGATGAGTACGAATCCACTTCGTGTACTTTTTTTGTTATAGTTGTGGAGACATTTCTCAAAGACGAACTCAAAATAGATCCTACTCGACCAGATGATTGGATTACATCAAGGCATTCAAAGCCAGTCAATTGTGATCCATCTTCCCCTTTAGCCTGGCACTCGGGAGGTGTGATGACATCTTCAGTCGTCGTTATAACCTCTCCTTTATAAATCCATAGGGGTAGATGAAACTGTCCTGCTTCCGGGGTATAAAGCACCAGAGAACATTTCATCGGATTTTTTATGGAAGCATGCTCGCCTAAACTATCATTCGAATACTTATACCTGATGGTAATATCACCCCATTTATTACCCGGAAAAGCCTTACTTAAGCTCGAGTGAACAGAACCATCATTCCCTTCAAATCCTACTACTTCGAAAAGGCTTGTGCACCGCTCGTGAGATAGTGCAGTAACCTTAGCTACTTTCTCATGACTAGTCCCTTGGATGTACATCCCGTTTAATGTTAAGGGAAATGAAAATTGATTCATCACCGAGATTTTCCTGTCAAAGGCATTAGCGCACTTTTTCGACTTGCGGCCCTCCATATAATCAAGCCTTTCTGTAGGAAAAAAACTTCGACTAATATCATATTGCACTTGCCCATGTATAGTTCGAGCAATCAATGGAAGTTCCACAACATATTTTTGAATCAATTCAGGATCATTCCTCATAGACTCTTTCCATTCTTCATGAGTCATGTTAGCAGGCCCAAATCGCAAGATAAGAGTGCCGTGGAATTCTTCCATCTCCTCACCAGGACTCATGAACCCGCTAAAGTCAACATTTGCGTTTCCAATATTGTCCATTGTTTGACCAGGAAGTATTGTTTCAGAATCATCGTAGTCTTTCACTAACTTGTTTAGATTACCAACAGCATTGTCCTTGAAAACTTGCAAATTTCCCTTCTTGTCCCCCAATGGGCGGTCGAAAGAGAATTTCTGATGCATGATTCGGATCGGAATTTCGTGCATGTTGGTGACGGAAACGTGATATGGTCGCGTGTCGCCAACACTAGTCACTAAACCAAAATCAATGAGCTGGCCTTTAGAATTTTGTGGCACTTCCACCACTGCATGTTGCCCACTCAAAATATTTTGTTGAACTCCCTCTGAAGCAAATATGGGTTTTGACTTTGATCCTACATCACAGTTGTAAAGTCCACCATCCGAAGGTGCAACAAAATTATGAATTTGACTATTGTCCGGCACAATATGAAAGATATCTGGGACCGCTTTTGAAGATGCTTCTTGGTCAGTTTGTATCTCATCATAAATATGTGTTTTATCACCCAAGACACTGCTCGGATCACCATCTGAGATGAACTCCAATGCGATTGAGAAGAACTTCTCTTCTGTTACGAAGTGCAAATATCCCAAAAATAGTTCATCCACACTCTCCTTCCCCAGCACATCCTTGTTCAATGCCACGGTTCCAATGTAGACTCGACTGGATCCAGGTGAAAGACTCAACGGGCCCGTCGTTTCTAAAGTCGACGGTCTGTTACAATGTAAAATCTCCATTGGATTGAACCCACAATTATTAAACCGATTGTAGCCTTCATCCGTGTTATCCTTCCTTCCCCTCTTATGCCAATATTTCATCGTGACAAAGGACGGTGCTGATGGATATACTTCTAAAATGTCCAAATAGGTTCCAAATGGATTGTCCACAAATAAATCATACTCATATGCAACTAATTCCTTCCAGGGAGCCTCTCGATATTCTGCTCTGTGCCGTCTCGCAAAGATAGAATCTGAATGTACAAATCCATCTCGTTCAAATATGATTGTATGCGGTAAGCGATAGTAGTTATTCTTTGCTGCTGAACTGTGGATTTCAGTTTTGTAGATGGCACGGTCGGAGGTAACCTCTAAATGAGTAATGACATCGTGTATTTGATGCCTTCCTATATCCACTGGATCAATATCTAGGATCGAAGCCAGATCCACCGCCGAGTCTTTGCTGATGGAAGCAAGACCAGTGTCGTATTCGTGGTCCCCACCACGGTTTGAGTGATGGTAGGATGGAATTTGAGGGAAGAATGAAAAGGGAAGAACGGCGGAGGCACCTGGTAGGATCTTTAGCGTGCGTTCACGAAAATATGTTCCTCGGACCTGTGGGGTTAAACCCTTGACTGAATCAATAGCGTCTACGCCTTGAATGACGATTTCCTCGGAAGGGTGCTGATGTTTTGTTAGTGATTATACATAGAGTAATGGTGGAAGTATACAGTCATAAAGTGCGATATGTGATATGTGTAAAGTAGCTATGAGAAAGGTATCTATCTAGTTTTTGCTTCAACACACGCAACGACATTTTAACTCACCGTGTTTTCGATCTTGATAGAACCAAACGTATGAAGACCAGAAGGAGCTCTCGCGAAGGCATCCTTGCTATGCATTGAAATCGAAAGGAAGTAATTATCGGCAGTTCTTTGGGGACTACTGTCAGTTCCTACCTGGAACGGCATACCGTTTGTGTCATTTGCAGCGACGGTCTTGATCTCGCTTGCAATGAACACAACCAAGATTGATACCAGGAAGGGCGCAAGCATTGCGAAATACGAAAGGATCGTTCGCAACCTCATTGCAAATAGGCCAAAGGTTTCAGGATGTCTTTGTTGTCGGCTGTATCTCTTGTTTGTACCTTGTTTGTACCTTGTTTGTACATACCATCTTTGAATCTGCTAGGTAGCTGTGATTGCCTCATTCAGGTACCTTTTTGTCAGCCCCACATTAGTTAGGCTATTTGACCTTTTGTAGGGATATTTTATTCTTGGATGGACGGACAGGAATATTTTCAGAGCTTGCCGGGATCAATCTTTTGATTTTGTTCCCATGATCCCATTTTGATCCCAACCGATGTTATTATGTTCCCTAATCCCCATTTCGATCCCAACCAATCCGATTCTGTTCCTAGATCCCAAGTTGGGATCTCTTCTTAGCATACTAGTATAGCCTGTTAGTTTAACGTCTATTTAAATACAACTTTCCCCACATTCCATTTTAAGCGATTTCTTCCACAAAATGTGTAAAAACGGTCTCACCAATGAGACCATTAGACAAACACCAACACCAGTAACCACTCTAGCTCGCAAGAGTCGCTTGCTCGCTTGCCTTGCTAGCTAGCTTGTTGCTTGCTCGCTTGCGATTGCAGTCTTCATCCAATAATCTCCCAACTCAACTAGGATGTGTTAATCGCTTCCTGGGATTGATTGATTGATTCCCACGAAATCGAGATTTTGATAAATTGCTCACCGCGGTGAAAGCTAGTGAACTCCTCCCAACCTATCTATCTTCAATCTTCAATCTAGATGGGTGTTGTTGTGTAAATGGTAAATGGGGGTTGAGTCCCATGAAATAAACAGCCTCTCCTACACACCCAAGTTGATTTGTTGGGAGATTATCATGATGATGTGTCAGAAAAGAAGAATCTCCCAACTCAAAAGGGGAAAAGGAGAAAGTGGGAGTTTGAAGTTTCCTCTTTTTAAAAGTAAGATATTTTGTTAAAGTGTTCTGGTGGTGGGGTTCTCGTTTCTCGTCTGTTCTTCATCGATCATACTTGTACCTTGATCATACATACAAGATTCAAAGAAGATACAAATCATACCGGTACATCATACTTCGCCACTCGTACTTGTGTATGAACTTCGTATTTACTACTCATCATCAATCACCGCATCACCGTCCATAGCAAAGCCGTACGATATCAATTGGTGAATCATCTGCAACGAGCAAGATTGTACAGTAGTACTGTAACTTCATTATGAATCATGAAGCTTTGGTTCGATCATATGCCAACTTGCTACAACAACATCTTTTGACTCCTGTTGACGCAGTTTGCTTCTACTACGCCGGTTATTATGGACCAGCCAATGAATCCCCATGTTGCCTTATAACTGTCGAGCCATTTTGTCCAGGTGGCGAACGCCGCCTTGCGTTGAATGCAAAACATCCGTTGATAATTTCTCTTGCGGGAGCTGCTGCCTCGCGAAAAGTAGAGAAACGACTTGCTGCAATCGCCATGGGCGAGGCGATGATCACGACTAGTTCGTGGCCAATGTCGGGTCTCGACGTATTCTTACCAAACGAAAAAATTCATTGGAAAACTGCAAAGGGATTGATTTGTGGTCCGCATTTCATCTATGTTTCGCCGATACCCCACGAGGAGATTGTTTCAGGTTCAGGTATGAAGTCGCTGGCAGTTTGGCCGAAAAGAATTCAATCCATTCGATTGATAACAAATAAAGCAGATCCGTCGTCGAAAAAGAAAACAATCTTGTTTTCCAGTGGAGAAAAGTGGGCCAAGAGAGATGGAGTTCTATGGGAGGAATGGAACACAAGGCAAAGAAACTGGAACTGGAAACGTTGTTTTTTGCCAATGTCAAAGAAGTCTCCACATCCCAGAGGAGAAGAATCAGATTTGCAATCTGTGGCAATGGCGACAATTTCCCCCTCTCTACCTGTATTGGCCCTTGCCCGATTTCTCCAGTTGAAAGATAAATCATCGTATGAAAAAGAGGATGAAGGATCACAAAGGAGTGTGAAATATTTAAAGGTGAAGGCAGTTGATGCATTCAGAACAGCCGCTTCGATTCTCATTTCGTGCGACCGTCTATTTTGCCTCAGCCTCTTCTTCGGAGTTCCCCTCATAGATAGAACACAAACTTTATCCAATTCTATACGCACTGAAACTGTTGTGAGAAATACTCCATCGCTGGAAGAAGTCAATGAATACCGTGCAAAGGCACCAAAAGATGCACACCAGGCGCTAGAAGAGGCAATGTTGCAGAGAGCTAAAGAAATTTTGGAAAAGGCTCGGGGACTGCAGATTGTCGTCTGCTGGTCAGGAGGGATAGATTCGACTGCACTTCTTGTATGCCTTCTTCGCGCAATTGATAAGTGGGAGGAGCATGCAAACTGCCGAGATCAACTTGTAATCGTTCATGACGATGAATCCATATCAGAAAATGAATTATTCTTCAATACTTATATCCATTCCAAGATTAAAAGTATTCATCGCAACGGCCGCACAATATCAGAGCTTGCGATGCAACATAATAATGCCTTGGTCGTTACAGGTGAGCTGGGGGATCAGTTATTTGGATCAGATAAATGCAAAGAAGCATTTCCAAGCCAACCACTTGAAGGCTATTCAGCGGAGGAAGAGTTCATACTCAAATCTTCGGGAGTTATCACAGATAGCCCAGTTGAAGTTTCACTGGACGAGCCCTGGAAGGACGCTCTCGTGAAGATGCTAGGGAATAAAGGTCTTTTGGCAGGATCACCTTCGCAATGGATCGAATGGATCAAGCCTCAGATCGGAAAGGCTCCGTTTCCTATTTTCAACCTTCATGATATGTTGTGGTGGCTGAATTTTTCATGTAAATGGCAAACAGTATCACTGAGGTGTTTGCATGATGGCGGGGCATATGAGCCAAAAGGTGATCTTACTGGATCCATAGTTCATTTCTATGGAAGTAGACAACTAGAGTGTTGGGCTTGTGTGAAGGAGTTTCATGTGAAGAAGTTTTCCGATTTGAAAGACTGGAAAACATACAAGGAACCACTGAAGAAAATCATTTTTTCATACCACTCTGATTTAGATTACTATCAAAACAAAGAAAAAGTGGGTTCTCTTTCGCTTTCAGTGTCAGAAGCTCAAGAGAAAAGAATCGAGACCTGTCTCGGCGTGTTCCGTAATGAACATGGAAATCTCAACTGCTTAGAAATGGAATCAGGCGGATTTGAGCAACGCGTTGAAAATCTTCTTGACCCGTGGATCATTCATCAAGAAGATTCTTGCCCCAGGATTTTTGAGAGACGAATTGAGGTCGATCCATGGACAAGTAAGCCAAATGCGTTCATCTCTGCGCCCTATTTTGCAGACGAAGACGAAAGGCAGAGACGCGTGTTAAATCCAGTCACACTGAACACACTGAATGCAAAATGCACAGCTCTCCTCCCTCCACAATTGATTCGAGGAAAAAGAATTCTTGACCTGGGTGCATGCCTTGGTTCGATGTGCCATTGGTGTTTATTCCACGAAGCTTCAGAGGCGGTGGCTGTTGAACCTCAGAGTGATTTTTGTGAAAGAATGACATCTTATCTCAAGAAAGCTGAGTCTACATGGCCTGTTGTTAAGGATTCTTCAAAAAAATCGAGTGATAGATACAAAGTTGTGCGCGTAGATGCTCGTTCATATCTATCTAAATGTGAAGATAATTCATTCGATATAGTTATTGCTGCAGGGGTTCTGCATTGTTTTCAAGACCCAGTTAGTATCATGTCTGAAATGGCACGGGTTTGCAAGGGTTCTATCGTTGTTGAATCGGTACACACAAACGCAACGAGGAAAGGTCTCATAGGATCGCATGAAACCCTACAAGAAAATTATCTTGAACTCGCACCAGCCGCGGCAGTCAATAAGGCGGGCCAAGACGCCTCCTTCAGTGGTGTCGCTTCTATCCCATCAAAGGAATTGATTGAAAACATTATGTCTGCATTAGGGTTTTCAGTTACCACTGTCCTCGTGCCTCAACATCCAACGGATAATGACGATGTTCTCACATACACTGGAAAGAAGAAATTTGAATCATCTAGTGTTCGATTCTTTTTGCGCTGTAACCGGAACGTGAATGGCAATGTGAATTTGAAGTCTCTGGAGGATGTTGTCATTACCGGAAAGGGCAATGAACACAATTGGGTTGATGCCAAATCACGCAAGTGGATTAGCTTTTCTGAATCAACACAGGACGATGTTGTGGAGGGGCACAAAGTTCACACGGATGCTCGACCCGAGTCATTTATCGCATGGAATGATATAAATTCTCAAGCTCACAATGTTATCTTTGATGGCTCAAAAGACCAATACCCATACAAAGTGTATGCCTGGGGATCGGGCTCTCAGGCAAGACGCTTCACAAACAATGATCCCATGTCAGCTATATATGGTTATGTCTACATTGGAAACGCTGAGATAACGAGATCCTCTGACAACTCAGACATGATGTTGAATGCAGGGATGTTTTTTTGCTGCCCGGGAATATTCGAAGTTAAAGGAGGTTGCGGTTTTGCGGTCGTTGCGCCTTTATTGTCTGAGAAGAAAAATAGGTGCATCTTCACCGTCTCAGGGCCGTTAGAGGAGGACGAACGCGGGCACCTAATTGGCACCTTGCCTTACATCGACGGTTGCACAGACACAATTCTTCTACATCCGCAGCTTTTGGGGGATCCTTGCTTGAACCACCTACATTTTCCAACGAATATCAAACAGACGCAGCACACCCACCCCTCAGGAAGGGCTGGAATGGTAATCAAGGGCAAGGGAAATTGTGTAGTGGTTGATGAACACACCAAGATTGCGACGAAAACTCCTTTGAGTCCTGGAATGGTTTTTGTTATCCCAAAAGATGCGACTCACGCCTTTGAGACAGATAACAATACGCTGGATGTTATCGCATTCCATCCAGACTCGGACTGTGGGCCAACGAGCACCAATCATCCAATGGTGAATAGAACTATGGTTGATGGTGTCTCTGCTTCGATCATTCCATCCATTCTAACAAAAGCCGTGTAGTCCAAATCTAATGGTCTCTTATTTTCTCTTAGTTCTTACTAGGAATCCATATGAAAATGTTATATCCACCGACGGAAGATTTCATTCCTCCAAAATGCCCAGGATTTCAAGTCCAAAATTACTCTGACAGGCAACATGAAAAATTGTGCCAGCCTTTCACTGGCTGGGCTACAAAAAGGATAAAGAGCGCCTTTACTTTTGATGCCTTGGGGAATGAAGCTGTTTATTTTATGCAGATAGACAAGCATGAAGAGTTCTGAAAGAACATTTTGCAGCTGCAAGTCAGTAGGACGTCAAGGAATTTAAAACTCATCGTTCTGCGCTTGATTTTGATACAAAATACATCAAGGAGGAGGCAAATCTAAAGAACTAAAAGTTTAATTTTATGCAGTCATTCCACGTTTTTGTTCCATCTGAATGTTTATGTATCTCCGAATTATTTTAACAAAGTGTCGGATTTTTTCTCCTTCCTTTCTTTGATCATCCAGGAGATCATTAACTACATTGTTGTAATTGAAAATGGTGAAAGGCAGGAGCCAGGACATGGAAGATTAAGTTCTGGATATCGAACTAATTGCTAGTACGTGTTCAATGATTCGAAGAGGATGCTTTGTCCAGGATCATCTCTACATTATTGCAACTTCAAACTGAAAAGGGTAAAATGCAAGCACGCTGATGATTATAATTACCAAAGTTTACAATAGATGAGGCTTCAGTTTCTAAAGAGTTGCTAGCACAACGGGGTTTCTAAGAGGATGTTTTGTCAATGATCATGTACTACACTGTTGTAAGTGAGAAGGGTGGTAGGTCAAGATGTCGAAAATTAGAATAGGTGAAGTGTACATATTGCGAGGCTATATTCCTGGACAATTTACTAATACACTGAATCAAAGATGCTTTGACAAGGCTCGTCAAGTACATTGTTGTAATTACATATGGTGATAAGCAAAGACGACCGATTAGCAGAAGCTGCAAGATTGAAAGAGAAAGAACGTCTACAAATTGAGGCCAAAAAAGCAGAAACTGTTGAATTGCAACAGCAACAAGAGGAAGAACCTCTTCGCATCGAGGCTGAAGCAGCAACAGAGGCTATTAGATTGAAGCAAGAAGAGGAAGCATGTCTACGAATTGAGGCCGAAGCAGCAGAAACTGTTGAATTGCAACAACAACAAGAGGAAGAACCTCTTCGCATCGAGATTAGATTGAAGCAACAATTCTTTCAATGGTCACGTACTTCTCTTCTTAGCAGACCGTATCGTCGTCATTATCACACCTTCTTGGCAATCCTTTTTATCTCGATTGCTCTAACAAAAGAAATTGAAAAGAATATGCCGCAGATTGCTAGAATCACGCTGGGAGTTGAGGTTTAAAATGCCCCGTGAATGTAACAAATAAGAAATGGCATTTGTTCATGCGAATGAATCTATGCATCTATGTGTGTCTATACTTGTTATTCATTCACCGCTTGCTACTTCATCATGGAATGACATCTTGTACTAGTTGCCAGAGCACCTATCTGTGCAGGAGCCAACTTTGCATGATGGCAGGACGTATCTTGTACTTTGCTTACAGCGGAGTTCGTGCATTTCGCCCTTTTGCCAACCGCAGATTCTTCTGTCCCATTTGACTAAAACTTTCAAGATTCTTACTTATCGGTTGGGGTGATTCGAAGACATGTTCTCATTCCTTGCTTCCAATGGATTCAGTGAAAATATGGTAGATGGACTCATCCCACGCCCTCTCAACAAGTCACGATTATTCTTGGATCTAGATCGTCCAAGGCCGTTACCAGTTGAACCGCGCCTGCCTGTACGATCAGTACTTCCCACACCAATGCTAAAATTGCTCAAATTTCCAATATTTGCCAGTGGGGACTCAAAGCAGCGAAGTGTAGATGATTCCTCCACCCTTCTCTTCTTTGTAGATCCAGAGCTGACTGGACAATGTAAATCACTCACACTTCTACGTCCACCAGCAGCAACGGGAAGATATGGAGGTAGTCTTCCCATAGCCCGATCATGCATCTTGAAGGGCAAGATGATCCTCTCTAGTCTCTCCCCAATCGTCTCCGTTCTACTTTCCCTTGGACTCTGCAGTATAAAACTAGTGGTTCTGCGAGGTCAATGCTGGCAAGATAATTATACTTCGCGCATATTGGATGGCGGTGAAGACCATACGCATTACAAATGCGATTAAGTGCAGTTGTCTGTTTATTGGTCAACAAGTCTCGAGGAGGTAAGCCATTTCTCACATCAGTCAAACAATTTGGTAGACACCCGAAAATAAAATCGAGGTCCACCGTAGTTTCCCCGATAGTTTCCAAGGCGAGTGCTTCACGAAACATTTGGCGTGGATTCGAAAGTAAATGTTAGATCATAAATGAAAAAGACCAAAAAGATAATCACTGGCACTCGCCACTACGAGTATTTAAGCAATCGCTGAAAGGCTTTCCTTGCAACTTGTTTGATTCTGTAAACATTGCAGCCCATTGATCAAAGTTTTGTCTTTCGTCTTCTGCATCCTGCTGCAACGCCTCAACCTCAGATTCAGCTTTCTGTATTTTGTCGTCAATCGTGGCTACACTTACTATGGCGATTTCCATTTCCTGGGCTGCAGAGTCCTTTTCTTCCCAAACACGTTGGAGATCTTCGTTGGTAATGGTCGTAACTTGTTGAATAAGAGCCCGAAGCTGCGCAATTCGGTCTTCTGCATCAGCTCTGATGCCCAACATTTCTTCTTCACGATCATCGAGTTTCTCTTTCAATTCATCCCTTATTTCTTATGCTGCGAAACCAAACAAGGCAGCTGTCTCAAATCTTCCTTTGAATTTAAAGAATTATATCTCAATATATACCTTGTTTTTTACAGCGACGTCTAATCTCT
>Ga0115005_10001121_pt1 | contig 21028 bp, 21 predicted proteins | sample ArcOceMetagenome_FD_87163 | JGI IMG/M metagenome (GOLD analysis project Ga0115005, IMG submission 87163) | Marine eukaryotic phytoplankton communities from Arctic Ocean - Arctic Ocean - Greenland ARC118M Metagenome | ecosystem: Environmental > Aquatic > Marine > Oceanic | place: Arctic Ocean... | reverse complement strand
GGGAACATATAGCCTTCCGTATTAAGTTTTGCTTGGTCAAGTTTATAAGGCCGTAATAGTTGCGCAGGCTCACCGCCAAGCTCTGCTACTAATTCGCAGTACCCGGTTAGGGATTCGCTTCTCACCAACTGTGTCATTTAAGAATATTCAATCCGATAAAAATAGCGCCTAAAATGATAAGTTTTTGTCCGAAAAAGGCAAGTTTTTAGCCATAAGACTTGGCAAACTGATGATCATAAAAACAAAAAAAGAAAATCATCATGAAAAACCAAACCTTTGATTACGTCATTGTGGGTGCCGGCAGCGCAGGCTGCGTACTCGCTAGCCGTCTAACTGAAAACCCAAACATCAGTGTGTGCCTGTTAGAAGCCGGTAAAAAAGATAACTCCGCATTTATTCATGCCCCAGCCGGCGTGGCTGCCACGGTGCCTTACGGCATTTTCAGCTGGCATTACGATACGGTACCGCAAAAGGGCTTGAATGGCCGTCTAGGGTTGCAGCCGCGTGGTAAGGTGCTTGGAGGCTCTAGTTCGATTAACGCTATGATGTACATCCGCGGTGCCCACTGGGATTACGACAACTGGGCCGCCCAAGGCAATAAGGGCTGGTCTTATAAGGATGTTCTGCCCTACTTCATTAAGTCCGAGAACAACGAAACCCTAAATGATGAATATCATGGTCAAGGTGGCCCGCTGAATGTGAGTGAGCTGCGTGACCCTAGCCATTTTAACCAGTACTTTTTAGATGCTTGCGAGCAAAATGGCATACCACGCAAGCCAGATCTAAATGGCGCCAGCCAAGCGGGCTGCCGCATGAATCAGGTCACGCAAAAAGGCGGCGAACGTGGCAGTGCCGCAAAAGGATATTTAACCCCGAACCTTAATCGCCCTAACCTGACGGTCATCACCGAGGCTCATGTTGCCAAAGTTGAAGTCAGCAATGATACCGCCACAGGTGTGACGTTCTACCAAGGTAAAGACTTGGTAACCGTGAACGCCAATAAAGAGGTTATCATGAGCGCAGGGGCTTATGGCTCGCCACAGATTTTGCAGCTTTCTGGCATTGGCCCAAAAGCGCACCTTGAAAGCCTAGGTATTGAGGTGGTGAAAGACGTACCCGGTGTGGGCAGCAACCTACAAGACCATATTTCAGTGGTGCCACTTTATAAAACCAAGCTGTTCACGCCAAGCAAGGGCACCTTTGGTTACTCTTTAGGGGGCTGCTACGATGTGATCAAAGCCATTTTCCAATGGGTATTTAAACGCCGCGGCTTGCTCACCAGTAATTTCGCCGAGTCAGCGGGCTTTTACAGTACCGATGAAAACGTACCAGCACCGGATATTGAGATCACCTTTATCACCGGCATCGTGGATGACCATACCCGTAAGTTTCACCTTGGCCACGGCTACTGCGCCCACGCGACCTTGATGCGACCAAAAAGCCGCGGCAGTGTACGCCTTGCGAGCAAGGACCCGCTGGCTGACCCACTCATCGACCCTAACTACCTAGACGATGAAGATGACATAAACCGCCTAGTGAAGGGCCTGCAAAAAACCATCGACATTCTGGAATCTAAGCCGTTTGATAAGGTAAAAGGCAAGATGATTTACCCGGTTGAGCGCGACAACATTGCCCAACTTAAAGAGTATATTCGTAACCATTCGGATACCGAATACCACCCAGTGGGTACCTGTAAAATGGGGCCAGATAGCGACCCAATGGCCGTGGTGGATGACAAGCTTAAGTTCAAAGGGATAAACAACCTGCGCGTGGTGGATGCCTCGATCATGCCGAATTTGGTCAGCGGCAATACCAATGCCCCAACCATCATGATTGCTGAAAAGGCTGCGGATATTATTTTAGGTAAATAACTGCGCCATACGTCAAAACCTATTGAGGTCGCCCCTCAATAGGTTTTATTTTTACCCTCTACTATTCGCTATTACTGCCCACTACATCCCCACTTGATCCCCCTTTTGCTTGGCTAAGCATCTTGCCGGTTAAGGCTCGTTACTCATAATGGCTATTCACAAAGCGTTCTAGCTGGCTTCTTAAACGCGCGTTCTCTTTCAACAAGGTGTCTTTTTGCTGCAATAAATCAATGACCATAGAGATTGAAACCCAGTCTATTTCTAGGTCGTGATATAAACGAATGGCTTTTTTCATCCAGTGCACACTGTCGGATTCGAACACCCAATCCTGACAGTGATCACCGGCCAGCGGTTCGGCAATGCCGTGCTCGACTACTTCGATGATCATGGTTTCAGTTATCCCTTCTTGGGCGCATAACTCTTGTAATGACACTTTGAAGATGAGATCAGGCATTTTGTTTCTCCCATTGTGCTCTGGGATCAAAAGCGGTTGCCTCTGACAGAGACTGCCACAGAGCTTTTGATGCATCCGTGGTGGTTGCAGGTATAACAATTTTAAAGATCACGTACAGGTCGCCGTTTTCGGTTTTCGTCGGTAAGCCTTTGCCTTTAAGGCGCAGCTTTTGCCCAGACTGACTATTTGGCGGCACACTCAAATTTATTTTACCGCTTAAGGTTGGCAGGGTTACCTTAGCGCCCAGTGCGGCTTCCCAAGGTGCGATGGGCAGCGTCATCATTAAATCGTGCCCTTCAATATCAAACATTGGATGCGGCACAATGCGAATATGTAAATACAGATCGCCGCTTGGCGCACTGGCCTGCCCTGGGGCTCCTTGGCCCTTTAGGCGAACGCGCTCACCGTCGCAGACGCCTTTGGGGATTTTCACATTAAGCTTTTTATTTACTCGCTTTGCCTGCCCATTTTCATGGACGGGCATGGTGTACTCAATGGTTTTGGAGGCATCAGAGATAATGTCTTCCAGAAAAACAGGCAACTCCACTTCGATGTCTTGGCCCCGTTCGGCGCGCTGATCAAAATCGCTGTAACCCCGGAAGCCACCGCCTCTTTGACCAAAGATAGAGTTAAAGAAGTCAGAGAAATCCGCGCTCGATTGATGGCCAGCCGAAGATGCACCGCCTTGCCAACCTGGTGGTGGTTCAAAGCCTTGATGACTGCGACCGCCATGACGATACATCTCGTCGTATTCGGCCCGTCGTTCGGTGTTTTTTAAAACATTATAAGCTTCTGCGACTTCCTTAAATTTATCCTCAGCGCCTTTTTCAGGGTTCACATCTGGATGATATTTGCGCGCCAGCTTGCGGTAAGCCGTCTTTATGGTCTTGGTATCTGCGTCAGGTTCGACCCCTAGTAACGCGTAATAATCTTTAAACTCCATAACACCTTCCTAGTTTATCTAAACCATATAAGCGCTATTGTGACGGCACTGTTCTGTCCACTATAGAACGATCCAATCAAAGATAATACGTATATATTTTGGCCAACTCTTACAGCCTATGATGATTCGTTTAAAACGCTTAACCCCCATTGATCGCTCAGAAACAGGCATAAAAAAAGCCGCTTAAAGCGGCCTTGTTTTATTTGGTTTTTTTAATCAGGCGTCTGGCTCTTAATAGTAAATAGTGCAGATCAAGTGACGTCATTTTAAACTTCGGATATACCATACGCAAAACTCTGCGTTGCCAAGCATCACGACGCTCAAGCCAGGTTAGGCGCACATTAAGAGACGCTAAACCTGCAAGATACAACTTAACCAGTAAAGAGCAGTCGTCAGGCTGGTTTAGGTCCAGCTGGTGGCTATTGGCCATGTATTCTTTAGTTTCTTCATCCAGTTCATTGAATATTCGCGTGTACAGCTGACTGCCATCCAATAAACGCTGAACACCCAGTAAACCCACTGTAACGTATTCAAAGGCGTCTAATGCCGATTTTTGATTGTCGATGTAATTTGCAAACATGATAGCTTCATCGTTTACGACCACTGCGGGTGTATTTAACGATAAACCACAGTCGCTGGGTGAGGCGACCACTTTGGCTTTAATACCAAGTTCACGCTCTAAGTCTTGTAGCCAGTCTTTAACACGAATAACATGGGCAGCTTCAGCAGGTGAGCGGGTAATTTGCTCATTGGCCGCTGGCAGTTGATTCAGCTGAATGAAGGCTTTTTTGATAGCTTCAATATTAACGGGCAACGCATCAACCACTGATTGTTCTTGAATGCTGACAGCATTATTCACGGTGACACCCTCTCAAACTATATTATTAGTTATTTTGCGTCTAAATCATCCAAATGACAAAGTGAGCCTGTCTGATTTGTGACTACCGTCATACCGCCAAAGCAAATATAGGCAAACCCTATCGTGACATTAGATATAATCAATTTATTTAATGTGAATCATTCTCATATGATGACAACTCATTAGGAGGAAACGCCATGAATAAGACCATCAGCTTCGCCATTGTTCACTTTTCAGTGGCGTTCACCATTACCTACATCATGACCGGTAGTGTCGTGATTGGCGGCGCACTAGCTTTGATCGAACCTGCCGTGAATACCCTTGCATTCCACATCCACGAAAAATTCTGGGCACGTAAAGCGGCCGCCATATCAGCCTCATTTCCCGCTTAAACCTGCCTATTTCTGTAATTAAGGCTAACCTATAAATAGGAGGCCTTATGACGCTCAAAAGACTAATATTCCTAGCCGCAGCCGCATATATCTTGGTAGTGGGTGGCGGCTTATTGTTATATAGAATATTTATAGCCTACCCAGAACTGGCCAACGTTACTATTGAGTCTCATAAGGGTGATATCCGTGCTATCAACTCAACGTATTTAGATGAACTTGCCCATCTACAGTTTTTCAATAGCGACTGGGCCAAATGGGATGAAACCTTTGAATTTGTAGCTGATAAAAATCCGTCTTATCTTCAGCGCAATATCAATAGCGACAGCTTCATTAGCAGCAATGTGGATGTCGTCGCCATTTACAACGCCAAGCAAGAAAACATCCTCACCGTAAAAAAAGACGGTGAAGCGTTTGCCGTCATTAAAGATATCAGCGAGTTAACCACAGACATCAACCTTGAAAACGTACTGAATCAAGACGAAATATGCGCCATGATTCGCATGCATGAGCGTATCGGCTATTTTTGCAGTAACAACATTCAAGACAGTGAAGAACGACAAGCACCCAATGGTACACTCATCTTTATACGAGTGATTGATGAGAACATCATTAAGCGACTCCAAAACTTAACTCATTCAAAAATTTCATTAAACGTTTACAGTGATGATCAAGAACATCCTGTGCTGGAGCCTAACCTAGATAACATCAATTTAAACGATGGCCATTACGACTTCCAACTTCTCAACAATCAAAAAGAACCCATTGGCGTGTTTGAGATTCAGTACAACACCAATAAATTACCTCAATTGATTGATCAAACCACCATCATCAGTGTGTTGATATTATTAATGCTGCCGATACTCATCACCATTTTTGTGTATTTCTTTTTCTTAAAACCCATGACACAAATCTTCGACAATATTGGCACAATGAATAAAACAGGAAAGCTACAAAATATTTCCATTCATACCCACATTAAAGAAATTGATATCTTCACAGCCAACTTCAATTTATTCATTCAACAGATCCGACAGTATCAGCAAAAACTTGAAAGTGAATCCAACACTGACGGCTTAACCAATCTATTTAACCGCCGTTATTTTGATCACCAATACGATGAAATGTGGCGATCCGTTAGCCGCACTGGCAATTCTATCTGTGTGGTAATGATGGACATCGATTTCTTTAAAAAATACAACGACCACTATGGTCACCAAAAAGGCGATGACGCTCTAAAGGCTGTTGCATCAAAGCTTAAAACGATTTCACGTCGCGCCAATGAAACTCTAGCTCGCTATGGTGGCGAAGAATTTGTGCTGATTATTGAATCACTGAGCCACACTGAATTAATTGAGGTGCTAGAGAAAATCATCAAAAGTATTGAGGACCTCAAGATTGAGCACAAACTTTCAGATATAGGCAAGCATCTCACCATTAGCTGCGGTGCATGCTATATCGAAAAATCAGGAAGCTGGATGAAAGACGAAAAAGAACACGCGTTAAAAACGGCAGACGATGCATTATACGAGGCAAAAAAAAGCGGACGAAACAAATACATTGTTCATCCGCTCTCAAAATCGTAAATGATGCGCACAATTTATATTTATGCTTTACGCCTTAATGCTGGCACGTTGCTGCATTTCGTCATACCAACGCTTAAGGTGTGTCATATCCTCTGGCATGCGCAGCTTGATGACACGGGCAAAATCAATCGAAACAACCGCGGTTATGTCCGCAACCGAAAATGCATCTCCCGCGATGTATTGATTTTCAGCAAGTTGTGCATCTAACAACTTAAAGAACTTACCCGCACCACTCACACAGGCTTCGCCCCACTCTTTGATTGGTTTCATACGATCAGCGAAAAAGCCTGTAGTATGCTGAAAACCCATACCTACAATATTCATAAAATAAATTTCACAGCGGCGCTGCCACATTTCGATCGTGGCTTGCTCAAGTGGTGTGGTACCCATCAGTGGGCTCTGAGGATATAAAGCTTCAAAGTAACGACAAATGGCAATGGACTCAGACAAATAAGTGCCATCATCAAACTCAAGTACGGGAATTTTAGCAAGTGGATTCTTTTGACGAAACTCGGCGCTGATGTTATCGCCCCCTTGTAAATCAAGTTCAATGCACTCAATTTGATCAAGCACACCCTTTTCAGCTAAAAACATGCGAACACGACGTGCATTGGGTGCGGTCTTACTTTCGTATAATTTCATATTGGCCCTTTTATTTTTATCTACCTTAAGTCTCTGTTACCATACAAATAACAGAACAATTGGTCAAATATAAATACAGGACATTATTTTGGCAAGACCGTTATCATTTAACCCTGATGAAAAGCTGCAAGTAGCAATGAATGTCTTTTGGAGAAATGGATTCAATGAGAGCAGTCTAGCCATGCTTCTTGATGAAATGGCCATCAACAAATACAGCCTGTACCGTCAATTTGGTAATAAAGAAGCCCTATTTAGTGCCGCACTTGATTGTTACAACCAGAATATTTTCAACAAGGTGTTAAAGCCACTTAAGCAATCACATGGCAAATCCGCTATTAATGCCTACCTTGAGGCATTTAGCGTGTACATCGAAAGTCCGCTCGCTCAGCATGGCTGCTTAATTATGAACACCTTGATCGCAGGGAACGCCCTACCCAGCAGCCACCGAGAGAAAGCAAGAGATATGGCCAAGCAACTTCATCATCTTTTAACGGTGAACTTTCAAGCGGAGAAGGATAAAGGGAATTTAAAACAAGACGTAAAAGCCTGTGTCGACTTTACCATTATGACTATACAGGCACTGATCAACACCCGTAAAACCCAGGGCCTGAAAGTCACAAAATCGAATATTCGCTTCTTTCAAAAGGCCCTGAAGGACTGGTAACACCGACCTAGGCGTGTAAATGCCTCGAGAAATTTGGCAAGCCATCTAACAGTAAGTTGCCATACCGCTTGCTGACAATTCGCTTATCTAAGATGGTGATTTTACCCGTATCAGTTTCTGTTCGAATTAAACGACCACATGCCTGAATCAAGCGTACAGACGCATCGGGGACTGAAATTTCCATAAAAGGGTTGCGCCCTTTTGACTCAAGCCATTCTGCCAAGGTGGCGTCCACTGGATCATCCGGCACAGAAAATGGTAAACGTACAATCACCACGTGCTGCAAATAGTTGCCCGGTAAATCAATCCCTTCAGAAAAACTGGCCAAACCAAATAAGAAGCTAGGTAACTCATTGTCGATTTTGTCTTTATGACGTTTGATCACTTCTTGTTTTGAAAAATCATCTTGCGTCATGATGTGGTCGGCCACATCGTAGGGCAGTTTATATTTCACATCGTTCATCATTCGACGAGATGTAAACAACACCAAGGTGCTTTCTGTATCTTTTAAATGCTCTTGCAAAATATCGCTGATATTTTGTGAATATTCATCACCATGACCCGCTTCAATGGCATCTTTTGGCACCACCAACTGCCCGAGTCTTGGGTAATCAAATGGGCTTTCAATGATTTCACAGTGGTTATCACGAGCAATACCCGACTTCATTCGAAAGCGATCAAACTTACCCAATGCTGTTAACGTGGCGGACGTGACCACCGCAGCAAAACAGCGACCCCATAAGTTTTTTGCCAATAACTCGGCCGCTAATATTGGGCTGGAGTACATCCCGATATCGTCTTCGTATTCGTTATTAATGCGTTCAATCCAACGGGCCACTGGCACGGCGTCTTCAAAATCCACTTGCGCATAACTGAGCCACAGCAAACCAGCCCCTTCTAAACGCGCTTGCAACATACCGATAATAGGAAACCATCGCTCAGCATCGCTTTGCTTGTATTCACCATCGTCTTTACTGATTGAAGCTTTCAGTGCTTCGACAATTTTATCGATCAAACCATAAAGCGTATTGTGAGCTTTGCTTAATTCACCCGCTAATTCCATCAAGCCTTCGGGCACTTTACCCATGCGAAAACGATGCTGCACGGTACCTTCTGCGTCTGCCTGATCACCCATAAAATCAATCAACAAATGACGAACATAGCTCAGCTGGCCATTAATATGACCAATGTGTTCTGGCATGGCCGACACCACTTGCAATAATCCCATAGGCGTACCGCATTGCTTGCCTAGAGTATCGACTGCTTTAGAGATTTGCTTTAACAGGTTTTCTTCTTGATGCAATTTCACTTGAGAAGCAAAGTGACTAATGGCTTTATCAGGCAAGTGATGGCCTTCATCAAATACATAAATGCTATTACTTGGCTCTGGCAGTACCGCACCACCCCCTAAATTGATATCCGCCATGACCAAGTCATGGTTAGCGATAATCACATCGGCATCTTCAAGCGCTTTACGAGCAGTAAAAAACGGGCACGCATTAAAATGAGGACAGCGGCGATTACTGCACTCACGGTGCGTTGCCGTCACCATTGACCAGTCTTGCTGTTCGATTTGCTCCGGCCAATTATCGCGATCACCATCCCACTTGGCGGAAGTAAATTGATCCAATAATTTTTGAAACAAGGCTTTTTGATCATCTGAGGCATCTATCCCGCCAAACATATCCATGGCGGCATCTTGCATGCGCTGGTCTTTTAGCTCTTGATCCAGTTTGTGCACACACAAATAACGGCCACGACCTTTGGCTAACGCATACTTAAAATCCAGACCACTGTTTTTTGCTACATCAGGAATGTCTTTCACCACTAACTGCTCTTGTAAGGCAACCGTGGCCGTCGAGACTATGATCTTTTTGTTTAAATCCTTCGCCAAAGGAATAGTAGAAATAAGATAAGCCAGTGTTTTACCGGTACCGGTTCCAGCTTCGATAACGCAAACCTGCTGATTGGATACGCGATTGCCATCGTCGTCTTGCTGAATATTGCCGATGGTACGAGCTATGGCGGCAATCATTTGCTTTTGACCGCGCCGAGGTTTTAATTTCTTTTTTTCAAGTATTTGACTATAGCCAGACTGAATACTGCTTTTGGCTTCACTACTTAACATTTTGACTGGCTACCCACGAGATTCCCTTGGGCAGCGATACTTTCTGACCATGAATATTAATAACAATACCGCTTTGATTAATTTCTTCTAATTTCAAACCTGCGCGTATTAAGTCGCCTTCTTTGTAGGTTTGATCATTTATAACCACAGATCGATAATCCGCCGCACTTGAATAGATATGACTGGCAAGATTCAAACTGGGAATTTGAGCCAACTCCTGAGCCGTCAGCTCTGATAAATCTTTTGGCGGCTTTTCAATAACGGCTCGATCTTTAATAGGCGTAATCGGCACACTTGATAAATCATTAGAAGCTTCAATACGAGACGTGCTCTCTGCTCTTTCAGCCGTTAAATTATTAGAACGAGCCACCAATACGTGAGCGCTGTTTTGTTTTGGCTCCGTAGAAACAGAGCCGTATTCATCTTGCTCAACGGCCTTATGAGATGGCCAAACTTGCCATAAGGTGAGCACAAGCAAAATAAGTACAATAAAAACGATGCTTTTTGGCAAATGAGCACTTACCGCAACCGGTTTTGCAACGGCATCTTGCGGATGCAAATTTTGCTGCCTTTCTTGTTCTGCTTTTTCTAATGCTTTTAATAAATAGGACATATTATTGAGCGGCCATCTGAGCTTGTTGATCCCACAGAGATAAACTAATTAATGTTTGAGGACCCAACACACCATCTACCAACAAACCATGTCGGCGCTGAAATGATTTCACCAAGTCTCTTAACACGCCGTCATAAACCAAAGACGAACCGGTGGATGCAGACTGAGGTGCGATAATTTGCCACTGCGATACATCTTCACCATTTAAACCATGATCTTGAGACAACAAAACATCTCTGACCCAAGGAATAAGTACGTCTTGTTGAAATGGTTTTATCAAACCGTCTAAGTAGCGACGATCGACATTACTGAGCAATACAGACACCTGTTCACCAGGCAATGACTGCGCAGAAAAATTTTGCCACTGACCATCTAGCAGTACCTGCCCTTGCATTAAGGAGTTTGAAACCACGCTGACCGGTAATTGGCCTGTCCAACAGTTCGGTTTATCACTACAAGGATTGTGTTTCAATTCAGTGCGGCGAGTATTTTCTGAATACAGATTTAAAGCTGATATAGCGTCTGAATTGAAAAGCGGTTTAACAATATTGTCTTCAACATAATAAGAAAAGTTAGTCACACTAAGGACGCCAATACAAACCGCCGATAACGCAGCTATTTTTAAAAGCGATTTATTTGATTTTTGAGGCATTGGTAGCACTTCTTTAGAAGCTCTCCAAACCATTAAAGGGGTTACCTGCTTTTTCTGTTGAGCATAACAGCCCATCAAGCATCGATCAGCCAATACGTTAATTAATCGAGGAATCCCTTTAGTGAGACGGTATAAAAGCCAAGCGGCACTGGTTGAAAACAGGGATTCATGACCTCCAGCCACTTCTACCCTATGGTCTAAATAAGCTTTAACCTGTAAAAAACTCAGGCCATCCAAGTGAAAGCGCGCGGTGAAACGCTGGTTAAGTTGACGCAATTGATACTGGTTTAAGCGAGAGCGAAGCTCTGGCTGACCAAGCAAGATAATTTGCAATAGCTTATCTTCATGGGTTTCTAAATTGGTTAGCAAGCGAACAAGCTCCAGCACAGAATCATCTAAGTGCTGAGCTTCATCAATAATCAAAACGCTGTAACCGCCTTTAGAGTATACCGACAACAAAAAGCCTGTTAGCTGCTCAATAAGGTCAGACTCTTTAAGATCACCCTTAACATCTAAACCAAATTCTTTGCAGATTAATTGCAGCAATTCAATACGATCAAGCTGTGGATGCAAAACTAGCGCAACCTCAGTGTCTTGTGGCACAGATTTGAGCAAGAATTTACATAATGTGGTCTTACCCGTCCCCACCTCACCCGTAAGGAGTACAAACCCACCACGGTGCAACATGCCATATTCTAATGCTGCCAATGCTTCTTTATATTGGCCGCAGGCATACAAAAAGTTGGGATTTGGGGCAATGGAGAACGGGCGCTGCGTTAACGCAAAATAATGTTCATAAATCATAAAATAGGCCAGTTCATATCTAGGGTCAGCTGCCAGTGTTTAGCTTGCGCAAAGCGAATATCGTCAAAGCCCCATTTTACCTTGAGCCTTGAAGATTCATAGCCAAGATTCAGCATTTCGTTGATGCCGTCTATTTCAAGCTGCATTCCGTGGTAATCCAGTCCCAGCCATAATGCTCGATAGCGCTGCCAGGCCTGTAACTCAAGACTGGCTTTAATATCTTGAACTTGATAACCCCATTTTAGCTTTGCGAACACAGGGAACCGCTGTGTGTAGGATTCTCGGGTGGTAAACACCCTACAAGCAGCAGTTAAAGGGCGATCTAGACAACCGCTATCTTGCTCTACATCTTGCCAATGCAGGGTATAAAACAGATCTTCTAAACTCAAATAAAGACTATGGTTTTCATTGATCTGGTTAAACGCATAAACATCAAAGCTGTATCCCAAGCCGCTAAGTTGAGTTCTTGGGCCATCAAATATACGATTCTCATCATAGGCATAATCTAGATGCCAGTCGTAACTGAGACTTGAATCGTCAACTACCCCCTTCCCAGACAACCTGCCTTGTTGAACTCTTTGCCCTTTTAGTAAGTGGGATTTAAATTTCATCCAACTACTAGCAGATAACGGTATAAAGTATTGCAGAAATGCGCCATCTGCCTGAGCACCATTTATTTTAAGGTCCAATTCATAGGTACCATTATCAATGGCATTATTTTCAAGGCGAGAATAAAACTGAGCAGTCTCTTGGGAAAAGCCTATTAAGTAATGCCAACGTTGCTCAACCCCCAACTGAAACTGTGCATCAAGCTGAACATAGGCCTCTATGTTAACGCGGGCTTGGGCATAGCGGCCTTTGCTAGGGTTTTCCCAGCTTGACTCCAGGTCTTCAATTTCCATTGCAGGGCTAGCTAATAAAGCATCACTGCGAAACCCAATATCCACCGCAGCTATCGCGCCCTGCACTGTCAAGCAAACCAAGCAGACTATTGACAACAACCCCCTCAAAGCAGTTGCCAGCTTCCGTCAATGTAGCGCACCACATAAAGGTCACCCTCTTTTCTTAATGTACCCATGAGTGCGCCAGCGTAGCGAATATACCCCAGAGTTTGTTCATGATAGCCATCGCTTGCGGTGTAATCGAAGCCAGACATCACCAAAGACACATTATTATCTAATATGTAATACACCACTGAATCTTCATCTGTTTGATCGCTATTACCGATAGCGAACCATAAGGTACGTTCGCCGTAAGGAATCACCTCAACTAAACCTAGCGAGCTGGTATTACCGTAACCAATAAAATCATGTGTCACTGAAAAGGCGATACTGACATTTTCTTTGTCTGTAAAAGCGCCGAGGATATTCAATAATACAGGCGTCTCGTCTAAGTTGTTTTGGGCATCTTTAAAGCGGGATAACAATCGAATATTAAACGACGACAAACCTAAATAATGTGGCTCCACTAATTGCACATCAAAGCTATCACCATCATTAAACGACGTTAAGTTTTCTGGATAATTGATATCGTAAACGCCTCTGCCTACAATTTTGACCTGAGGAATACAGTCACTTTTCTGTAAAAAGACAAACGCGTCAGACACACTAGCATTCGTATTAAATGATACATCTAACCTATACGCCCCTTCACAGCCAAAGTCCGCCAAAGGCACTTCGTTAGAACACAACCAAGCACCATCTACTGCATTACACTGCTTTACTTTTTGCGCGTCGCTGGCATTTTTCTTATAAATAACCAATGCAGTTGAGCCACCAGGGTACTTAAGCTCGCCAAATTCAAACCGGTAATAACTTGATGTTTGTAGCTCTGTTTTTAGTGCTGAATCTAGCCCCGAAAACTGAGCGACTTCATTATAAACAACCTGATCACTTAGGATTTCACCACTGACCTCACCGTTTGGCAGCGTTGACCAACTCACATCGCTGGGCAGCGTTAACCAACCTGCCAGCTGTGCTGAGTCCAAAGCAGAAGAGTCGAACTGGGCGTATTGCTTGATATCTGAGCTTTTCCACACAAAATTCAAGTCAGGAAAGCGCTCTGCAGGGTAATGCAAACTGGCATTACTGGCATTCAAGGTAACATCCACATCTAATACATCAGAACCATTAGATACCTGCCCAAGCAAAGATAAGGACTCTAAATTAAAGTGGATTGGCATGGCGGTACGCGTGGGATCTTTTACACCTTGCATGACAAGCACTGCGTCATCTGCAGTGTAAACCAAAGGCAAATAACCGCCATCAGCCACACTTTTCGCTTTTAGAGTAATTTGAGGAAGGTTAAATTGAATGCGTTTAATAGCAGGTTCAGAACCTGAAACCAGTACTGATTCTAGAAGCACACTGATACTGGCCTTTTCGTCAGTACGACTTTGTAAAATCGATAACCCTGCAGCGCTTTCAACTTTCACATCTTGTGTGAATGAAAAGGATTTAATCAAACCATTATCACCCACACTGATTAACTCACCACGCACCAATGTCTGAGAAAACGAATTGGTATAACTAAAACGCTTCGTAGTTGAATCGTAAGATATTGACGCATCGGGATCTGAAAAAACATAAGGCTCAGAGCCACACGACGCATTGGCCGTGCATACAAGTGCATAATGAACCGTTTCAACCACGGGCAAAAATACAGACTGCAATTCAGGGCCAAGGACTTTTTGCATGGCTTCCCATTGCGATTCCATGGCTGCTATTTCTATGGCCGTATCTGAATCTAAAAAATTACCGAATGTTTTTGTTTCGTAATCCATCATCCAGCTTTGTGCATTGCTTACAAACTGTCTTGCAGCTGTCACCTGCTCATTCAGATTATCTGAATAATCAGCGCCATTTCACTGGTCAATGTATTACCCAAGTCTGCGCTAATCGATTGAAAGGATGAAGCCGCAGAGGTTAATGCCGCATTACTGGGCAATGCCAATTCGGTTTGAATCGCTGATGCATTATCAAATGCGGTTTTTAAATCCCATTGGGCAGGTGTATTGGTTTGGTCATCTCCATACAACTGACCGGCGTTGGCTAGAAAGGCATCGTTTAACCAATCATCCAACACTTCTGACAATGTCAGGTTTTCTTCTCTTGCTTGATACTGCCAAGTTAAATTCAACAAGCCATGCTTTGCTCCATCAACCGCTGAAACCGTGTCGAGGCTAGAAGTAAAAAACGGTGAGAAAGGCTCTAGAAATGCATGAATGCTGGAATCAGAATTAAACAACGCTTTTACGCGAGTATTGGCCTCATGAATGCTTTGCGGGGTGAACATTCCATTTAAAGGGAGAGAGACATTGCAGGTGCCAGCCCCATTATTATAATCTTCACAGACTCCAGTATTGCCATCCCATGTGAAATCACTGAACGCCAAACGAGCCGCTAAATGCGTAATTGGGCTAACATGCACTTTTGAGATACTTTGCGCATCGTTTACGACTGCCCACAATTCAAAATCAGCAGGTGCATCGTACCAGTCACCATAATCAACTGAGGCTTTATCCTCATCAATGCAACCGTCTTTTAATGCGCAACGAATCTGGGTATCGCGCCCTTCTTCGCTATAGGACTTTACAATAAACAATAAAGAACCGGTCGCCACACCATTTATAGCCAGATTGTAACGGCCATTATCGTCGGTAAAAAAGCGATCAGCATAAATTTCGCCATTGGCATTGCGCTGCGGTTGACCGTAATTATCGATCCCAACAACCTGAACACTGGCATCGCGAACATTACCATTTAGAACGACCCCAGTAATTTCAATATTAGGCAGACCATCAATTTGATCCACCGAATTACTACAAGCGGCCAGTACGGCGATAAGAGTAAGAATGTGTATGCGTATCATGTAAAAACCATATTTTTATAATTATGCGTGTAACACTTAAATTCGAGCCAGCTTCTCTGACTCTTCAGTAATCAATGCCCGCATCCACTGATGTGGCGGGTTATGATGTAATAGAGGGCTCCAAGCCATTTTTAGTTCAAAAGCAGGTATTTCGAATGGCGCATCCACCATAACTAAGTCCCCCGATAACGCTTGCATTTTAGCCACCTTGGTGGGCAATGTCGCTACCAAGTCGTTATTCATGGCCAATAAAGCAGGCATTTGATAGTGACGGGTGAACACACTGATATTGCGTTTATGGCCGGTCTCGGCAAGCGCCTCATCTACCCAGCCCAGCTGCACGGCCTTATCCTTGGATGGATTCACACCAGTCCCCACTCCCATACCGGTTTTACTTACCCAAATATGATTGGCTTGCATGTATTTATCCAAGTCAAAACCGTCTAATAAAGGGTTAGCAGGATTGACCAAACAAGCAAAACCATCTCGCCACAAGGTTTTTTGATGGAATGACTGGGGTAACTCGTCAAAGCGGTTGATGGCCATATCCACCTTACCCTGCTCTACATCCTTATACGTCACATCAGAAGGGGTTAGAAAGTCTAAAATGACACCTGGTGCCTCATTACGTAAGCGTTTCACAATAGCAGGCACCAAGGTGGCCTCGGCATAATCACTCACCATGATACGAAAAACACGACCGCTGGTTGATGATTTAAACTCACCTGTCGGCTGCACAGCGGCATCCACCTCGGCCAAAATATTGCGCACTAAAGGCTGCAGTGCTTGAGCCCGTTCAGTAGCACTCATACCATCACTGGTTCGCACTAATATTGGGTCACCAAACAACTCTCGCAAGCGTTTCAGACCATTGCTCATGGCCGGTTGTGTGATCCCCAAAGACTGAGCGGCCTTTGTTACACTGCGCTCACGCAGCAATATATCTAGATAAATAAGCAAGTTTAAATCAAAGCGATCCACATTCACCTCATGAATACCCATTATAAGAGCTATAAATTAGATAAATTATCATAAAAACCTTAAGATGCGCGAGTCATTTAAGAGGCGTGCCTCGATAAAGCTGCTATTTTTATAGGCGGCTTTAGACAATTAACCTATTTTTTAAGGATTGGACATATGTCAGCTTATCAAGACGACATCAAAGCGGTTGCTGCTCTTAAAGAGCAAGCCGGTAGCCCATGGGATCAAATCAACCCAGAAGCTGCTGCTCGCATGCGCGCTCAAAACAAATTCAAAACTGGCCTAGACATCGCTAAATACACGGCTGCTATCATGCGTCGTGACATGGCTGAGTTCGATAAAGACAAAACTAAGTACACTCAGTCTCTAGGCTGCTGGCACGGTTTTGTAGGTCAGCAAAAACTGATCTCTATCAAAAAGCATTTCGGTACTACTGAGCGTCGTTACCTATACCTTTCTGGTTGGATGGTTGCTGCTCTACGTTCTGAGTTCGGTCCTCTTCCTGACCAATCTATGCACGAGAAAACAGCGGTTGCTTCTCTTGTTGAAGAACTATACACCTTCCTACGTCAAGCTGACGCTCGTGAACTAGGTGGTCTTTTCCGTGAGCTAGACGCTGCTCGTGAAGCTGGCGATGCTGCCTTTGAGAAAGAAATCCAAGCTAAAATCGACAACCACGAAACTCACGTAGTGCCAATCGTTGCTGACATCGATGCTGGTTTCGGTAACGCTGAAGCGACTTACCTAATGGCTAAGCAAATGATCGAAGCGGGTGCTTGTGCACTTCATATCGAAAACCAAGTTGCTGATGAGAAGCAATGTGGTCACCAAGACGGTAAAGTTACTGTTCCTCACGCTGACTTCCACGGTAAAATCCGCGCACTACGTTACGCGTTCCTAGAGCTAGGCGTTGACGACGGTGTTATCGTTGCACGTACCGACTCTGAAGGTGCTGGCCTAACTAAAGAAATCGCTGTGGTTCAAGAGCCAGGCGATCAAGGCGACATCTACAACTCTTACCTAGACGTTGAAGAAATCGACGTAGCTGACATGGCTGAAGGTGACGTTGTATTTAACCGTGGCGGCAAGCTTGTTCGTCCTAAGCGTCTTGCTTCTGGTCTATACCAGTTCCGTCAAGGTACTGGCCATGAGCGTTGTGTATTCGATTGTATCGAAGCGATCAATGCTGGTGCTGACCTTCTTTGGATCGAAACGGCTGTTCCTACCGTTCACGAAATCAAAGGCATGATGGACGAAGTACGTAAAGTACACCCAGATGCGAAACTTGTTTATAACAACTCTCCATCTTTCAACTGGACTCTTAACTTCCGTCAGCAAGCATACGATGCATGGGCTGAAGCTGGTAAAGACGTTTCTGCATACGATCGTGACCGTCTAATGTCTGCTGACTACGACGATTCTGAACTAGCTGCTGAAGCTGATGCTCGCATCAAGACTTTCCAAGCAGATACTTCTCGCGAAGCGAACGTATTCCACCACCTAATCACTCTACCGACTTACCACACTACTGCGTTGTCTGTAGACAACCTAGCTAAAGAGTACTTCGGTGAAGCGGGTATGCTTGGTTATGTTGAAGGCGTTCAACGTAAAGAGATCCGTCAAGGTATCGCTTGTGTTAAACACCAAAACATGGCTGGTTCTGACCTAGGTGATGATCACAAAGAATACTACCTTGGTGATCGCGCTCTTAAAGCTGGCGGTGCGAAAAACACTTCTAACCAGTTCAACAACATCTAAGTTGTTAACTCGTTAAGTGTTAAAAGAAAGGTCTCTTCGGAGGCCTTTTTTTATGCCTAAAACATTTACCTGGCAATTACACCTTCTGCTTGAACCACATCCCAGTTGTAAACCAGTTAAAGCATTAAAATAAAAACCCATTGATGACTTAAATATAAGTAATACATTTCTCGATAGTAAAGATCTCGCCACCTACGCCTTTAAAACAGCACCACACTAATACCAAGTCTGTAAAACCACTTAATCATAAAAAAAGCGACCCTTTGGTCGCTTAGCATTTAGATACTGCTTAATTGCCCTGCTTAGGCTTGTCAGGATACAAGGGGAGAATTTCAATCGCCACACTTAATCGATGGTTTTTGGCCTGCTGATCAATATACGTCTTAAGATCTGCCAGTGTTTCATAATCAGACTTAGCTAACACAATACGTCCGTAGCGATGCACATCCATCATCAGCCTGACTGCATCCTCACAATTAAAACCAATTTTAACAAACAGCCTGATAATAAAATCAAAGGAAAGCGTGTCATCATTTAACACACTTAAAGCGTGGGTATGATTAACACTGGCATAGATACGCCGCCACAACACTTGCTCAAACTCAGCAATATCGAGTATCTGGGACGAATCAAGCTGATTAAGCAACGCCTTACTTGCCGCCTGGTTGCGCTCCATATATCGATTTAATCGACGTAACATGGGCAAAAAACCACCTTCAAACGTTAAAACAAAAATCTGAGTTTATTATAGATGACAATACTAGCGATACTTCCCTAAAAACATGGAACCTGCTCGAAGAAAGCTCCGCTTAGGCAACACATCAGGCCCATCATAAACACTTATCACATCCGACACAGAGTAAATAGCAGTATGGTCAAGCGCCTTAATCATTTGAATCAAAGACGGTACATTTCGACGCTTCTCAATAATTAAAAGTAGCTCAACCGGGCTCTCTCGCCCCATATCCCCATCAAACGATACAACCTTATAGCCCTGCTCCCTAATCTTCTCACACAGGACATCACGATTAAATGAAATGCAGCGCACCAGCTCATTGCCTATGGCAAACCGGCTCTCTATCCACATACCTAAATAATTGCCAACAGCAAAGCCTGCAGCATAAGCCAGTGCCAAATACCATTTATCAAGATTTGTTAATACTTGCGCGGCTGCAACGAGCCAAATCATGATTTCAACAAAGCCGATCAATGCCGCTAGAAATTTATACCCTCTAAAAATAACAATAGTGCGAAATGTACCTAAAGAAACATCCGCAACACGTGCCATGGATATAAGTAACGCCAATATAAATGGGTATTCGATAATTAATCCAGCCATATCACCAACCTATGTAGCGCAAATAGAAACGCTAAATCCTAACAAGTACACATAAACGCCAACTCAGCTAAGGGACAATATCTATAACAAGAACTAAAAAATTTAACGATAATATGACTAAGCCAATGCCATTTTAAAATGACTCACGTCGGTTTTTTGGGCTATGACATTCTGCTTAATTGTCGTGGAAGATGTGCGAGGGTTATATAAAACCTGTTTGATTTGCTTATGGTGCGCATTCAAATAGGATTCAACAGCAATATTATGAGGTTTATCCCCCCAGTATTCCCCCACCACAAAAATATCAACATTCAACTCTTTGCAGCCAGAAACATACTCAAGTTCATCATATGAATGAACCACATCTACACACCGCAACGCTCTAAGCATTTCCATGCGCTCTTCAAGAGGGATCACTGGCACATTCGGTTTATATGAATTCACAACTCGATCGGAAGCAACACCGACAGCTAAAGTACCACCAAGGGACTTACAATACTCAAGCAAAGCAAGGTGCCCTACATGCAACAGGTCAAACGTACCTACTGTGTATACAATCATAATTGGTTCATTTTCCTTTTTTAAAAACGATGACTTACTTACAATTTCTTTTGAATAACCAATCACACTAGCTTCCAAATATAAATACCAGTGATCATAAGCGTGTAAGACGCCAGTAAATAGACATTCATGACTCTGCCTGAAAGTTTAGGCGTTTGAATCTGAGAAACATTTAGAACGGACAACATGAATATCAAAAAGAAGAGGATATTTTGAAACAGGTAAGGCGACAGAACACTTTCAAATAGAAAAACAAAAACAATTACAATATTGTTATTATCCAACGCAAGCCCTGTATATTTTGACGACTCAGACAAGCCAAACGTACTAAAATAACTCAGTCGTATAACCGCTGTACTTAACATAAAAAAAGCCAACAACAAAAAGATCGGATTAAACTGAGCAAAACTTAAAACAAATATGGCCGGCGCCACGCCATAACTAACAATATCGATCACTAGGTCTAACTGCCCACCAAATACTCGGTCGTCACCGGTACGCCCCTTCATCCTCCTGGCGACCAATCCATCAGCCCAATCAAATGCAACCGCCCAGATCATGCCAATCATGGCTGCATGATAGACACCTAAAATGCTGAAATAAATCGACGCCAATGTGCACGCTAAACCGGCCAACGAACAAACATTAGGCAGGTCTTTAACAAATGAAATAATGGAAGGTGGTTTAACACTCACAACGGGTAAAATTGAGGTCATATAACTCCTAAAAGCGTAGATAATTGAGACGCACTCAGACTAAACGCCATAGATATTAATAATATTTCACTATTAGGGGTACTAGGGATTTTCCCTCGTAAACGGACAAAAGCCTCTGTAGCCCCCGCCATTCCTGGCCTCCCGGATGGGGTTACTTCTCATTTTCTTACCGTTTTGGAGTATTTTGGCTAAAATCGC
>Ga0115005_10001119_pt1 | contig 21085 bp, 20 predicted proteins | sample ArcOceMetagenome_FD_87163 | JGI IMG/M metagenome (GOLD analysis project Ga0115005, IMG submission 87163) | Marine eukaryotic phytoplankton communities from Arctic Ocean - Arctic Ocean - Greenland ARC118M Metagenome | ecosystem: Environmental > Aquatic > Marine > Oceanic | place: Arctic Ocean... | reverse complement strand
GTTGCTTGAAGCCTGTGGAGGCGGGATACTTTGATCGCCTTGCGGAACCTCTGGTGCAGATGGATAGGAATGATTATATTGAGATGATGATCCCGTCTTGTTCAGCCCATTTTCTGGAGCATCGCGGTGATGAGTATGACGTCGTGGTCTGCCTATCTATTTTATGTTTCTTTTGAAGACGATTCTCAACTGTCACTATGTTGACTTGAGCTGGGAGACATGTACTTGTATATTGTATTGGGGTATGGGACGGAGCTTTTATTTTGTTGCTGAAGCAAGTTCAAAGTAAAAGGAACAACCAAAGCGGTCATATTCCCAAGTAATGCAAACGTTGTGCATCAGAGATTCAACATAATTATTGCTACACGTATACTATACGAATCAATTGAGTTTTGTAAATGAATTGTTTTAGATCTATCAGTGCTTGAAAACAAGAGTACATGAATTAGGTTCCATTGCTAATCTGACTTCGACGAGAGTACAAATCGGCTTTTGTCCCTTACTGTTCTTTCAAGAAGAATCACACCACAAGAAACAAATCTTTATTACGGGATGAAGCGCTTTTGTCATTGATATGAAAGACAGCTGAAGCTCTCTTTGAATTGCCATCGCCTTGTCCATGCGATCCATGGTACTCCCCATGGTACTCCCTATACTTCCTCCCCCATGAAATGTTCTATTGACATCGTCGTAAGCCTGATGGTACCCGTCATTAAAGAAGGACAAATTCTGCCCTGGACTTGGTGGGATTCCATACTGTAGTCCACCCCTGGCAGAATAAGACTCTGTGGATGATGCGTCTCTTCTCTTCCGTGTCTCGCTCACAGTACGCAAGATATCTCGATTCCTCCCGAGCAGGACATGAAGGAGTTCCATGAAAATGACTGCTGCCCTCGCCAATTTCACTTCATGTAGCTTTACTTCTTCTGTTGACAACTTCTCGTACAAAGCCAAATTGAACGTCTTCGGAATCTTTTGGCGCGAGCATAGCCAATCCTATATCCTTTACTCTGCTACGATGGATGCACTCTGCTATTACTTTCAAAGCAGCAGTCCCAATGCCTTGGTCAGCACGATCGCCTAAAAGTGGAAAATGAAGAATTAGATTGATATACAGAAAGATGTACGTGTAGGTGAAAATCAAATATGTAAAGTGACTCACCGATTACAGCAAGACCATTGGTAACAACATCAGTTTTGAAAAAGACTAGAGGAATGAATGTAGATATTGAAAGTTTGAGTACCGATTGTATCTCCCACGCAAAGTTGCAAAATCTCCATCCCTAATTGCAAGCAAATCCGACGAACGATCGCCGGATCACTTCCCTATGGTGGCTGATTTGATCGCCTTCATTTTCGATGAAATCTCTCGTATTCTCATATGCAAGAACATACACAACTTGTTCCCAGCATCACAATCAACGCAACTGCCTCTAGTCAGTCCAAAAGCTGATCATTATCTCACCAATAGCAAGAGACGCACGCACCACGAAACCCGTATGCTATACTCTTAATGGAGATGTGTTCCTCCCACTACAAAACGAACAAATCTCTCATAACAATCGTATTGTTGCAACAGCACCTAATGAACTACCACTGCTTGGCAAGTGGTTCATCTCTCCATCAGCTGAGGATAATTTCTTGACATAATGGCATATAAAAACAAGTCTCAATTGATGATGAATACAACAGGAAGAGGTCTCCACCATCAACATCGCCTAAGACAACAACTTGTACACCTCATACTAGACGTGCGTCCATAGTACTAAACGTACCAATCATAAAACATATAAATGTCAAAAGACACTTTGAAATGGCAAGAGGTCAAACCCATTGTGCTGAAGACCACATTCCTGCCTATTGGGTTCCCTGAAAAGACTCCCCATGGTTACCTATCTTTCTCATATGGTCGTGTAAACAAGACTTATCCACAAAATCGCCTTTGAAAATTGATGCTATGAATAGTGGGAGCTTCATGACTACGTAGTCATTGAAGCTACCAGGTGGCTTTAAAATTTAACTTTGATAGATTGAAGATGTTTGACTATTTTCCTTATCAACATACCCCCCAACATAACCAGACTCTGATGCGTACACCATACAGCTTCATGCCAAAACGGGTTGATCCTTGAATCATTGCTCATTGTCAAATACATCATCATTTACATAAGATTCATTGCAAGCCGACTTTCCAGGTGTTTGTTTCTTCACCCAGTTCCAGTGGTATCATAGTTGACAGATTCAATTTATTCTCATCCTCCTCTGCTCTGCTTCTACATATTATCATCTCCTTCCATCTGCTAGAACCCTCACTCCACTGAGCTCGAACCATTTAGGAACATGCGAGCAGAGTCATCACCTTCAAGGTTTCTATCTCATCAAGATTAGGATGAATGTGGCGGTGCTCTTGATTTCTCCCGAATTTCAGGAAAACAAGCCAATGTATGAATGATTTTCATGGATACTTCTTGCCGAATGAATCTCTAGTACCCCAAGACTGTGACAATTCGTTTGCCACCTGTCCAGCAACAGAAAACCCATTAATCCTAATGTTAGCAGCTTCCATGATTTCCACAACTCGTGGAAGTGTATCTTCAACACTTTGAAGCACTTCTCGCCTTTCTTTTATAAGGGATTTGTAATCTCCATTATATTTTACATGTTCAGGTTTTGTTCGCCCGTCTTCAATGGAACTAGAAAGTGTTAGTTGACTTTTGTTCTGCTGCAAATGGCTAGGTGCAGATTCTTTCAAGCTTCCATCGTTGAAATCTGACATGACATTACTGCTGATTTGGGAGCAATACGCAATTGCTCGTAGTCTCTGTTGTGTTTGTCACTTTCGCGCACCCGCAAGCGTTTTAGAATATCGGATCTTGATCTTGATCTGAATTTGTTCAGTTCAGTAGACTCAAAGTTCTTTAACGAATCAACCGATTCCCTTCAATTTAAATTTATTCAACACTAGACTACAGTACACTATGAGAAATTGTTCAATAGTATGTAGTAGCCTGATCAGTTATTGTTTTTTTTAATTGAGACGTCACATTCCCTCCTGGACCAGTCCATCTTCAATCTAATCTTTCGAGGCAGGTAGGGTACATATCTTTCGTACCGTATGCTCTCGTAGGTCGGCATCGGCATGGCCGGCGCGGCAGGGGTTCCACATTCTTGTTAAAAAAGACCACCCTCGCTACTACTACTCGTAGTGTACGATTTTAGCTCCTCTCTCTCATCTCACTCTATCTCACCTCTCACCTCTCACACAAACAAAAAGGCAGCTACCGTACAGTTAGAACATACAGCCAGTTAGTCTCATCAACACTCTACCACCAATCCCCCCTCTGATCCCTACTGAGATCGATGTTGTGAATAACAGTGTCCGCTGTACTTTCCAGTCTAATCCCAGATTGGAAGAATGCTAAGGAAAAAGAAGAATCAGAATATTTCACAAGCACAACTACACGGACACGTGCGTGTATTCACTGATCTGGAAACAACGTGCCGTAAATGGTCGACACGGAAAAAGGCATATCGATTTGTGTTTGCGATCGTCGTGCTATTATTCTTCCTAATCTGGAATGGGTCATTCATCAAAGATTCCAATGAAAGGAATGACATTCAGGTCTTTCAACTTCAAAGCGGTAAAGACCTTCCCTCGCATCTAGATCTGATCAATCCACAGACCGATCTAAAGAGCATGGGCTTCCGAGGCTTAGATTCCGCCCATCGAGGTGGAATGATTCACAAAGGTGCATGGATTCATCTTGTCGATTCTTCCTTATCAGACGACATGGCAAGAATTCTCACGCTAAAACGCGGGAAGGATTTGGTAACCTGCCCCAACACGTGGGGATTAATCGGAGAACATACTTATAGGGACGAGCCTTCCATTAAGACAGTGAGAAGAGCTATATTGGAAGAGCTTGGATCTACATTTTTGGATCACATGGATGCAAATGGATCGATACTGAATCTGACTGAATATCCTGTATATTATGAACGGGACTATGGGGCAAGCAACGGTGATAGGATTGATAGGCAGGTCACATGGTTGTGGCTTGTAGAAATGAACTTTGACATGAAAGAAAGAGGACGGCAAGAAGCAGATAATTTACTACAATTAGACGATGAGGTTGCTGATCATTCGTGGGTGCCACTTGATGACTTTGAACGGTGGGTAAAGTCAGATGCTTTACTAAAGGACTTTTGTCATGATACGATAACATCATTGCTTCGCCTTGGTATAGAGCGGATGAAGATACTTGCTAAAAACAAATTAGACGCTGAGAAACGTTAAAAAAACATTTTTTTTAATATTTACAAAATTTTACAACTTATTTGCTCTGGGGGTAATTTCAATTTTCAATGCAGAGATCCCTGGTTTACATCTACCTCGTCACCACTGCCCTTTGCAGCTTCATGTGAGGTACCTGTTTCTGCTCCCTCTGAATCCTTGAGTTGTTCTGCCATGGAATCCGGCCATTCCGAGGTTACTTCTTGCTCGATTATCTTGCCATCAGTATCTGATATTCCTACTTGTGTTTCATCTGCGTCAAGAATATTATTTCCCAGTGGATCCTGTTTCGTTTCCGTTTCCGTTACATTAAAAATATTGCCTCCGCCAGGAAAAGTGTCATCGATGGTACGTGTACTGTCTGTAATATTGTTCGGCTTCCTCAAATGCGGTTGTTTCTTATGCAGCGGGTGGCTTTCATCTTCCTTCAACGAACCGAACAAGACCGTCCGTGCTAAGAAGAATGATCCTAATAGCAGCGGTAAAATAATAAATATAAAAATGGTATACATCAGAAACTTCGGTGGCAGATCAACCTTGAATCCACGCCCTCGATTTCTCTGCCTGAGACGACGGATCCGTTGTTTGTTCTTTTGAAATACCTCCATTGCTTGGACTCTCTCAAAGAGGCGTGTCATGGATTTATTCCGTCGGATGGACGAAGGCATTTTTGACTCAGTCTCAATCATTAAAGGCTGCACCTCATGTTTTTGATAAATTTGTGAAGATCTTCCTGCATTTCGAATGTTTGATAGGATTGATGGCAGAGGAAGGGAGACGTTTTTCCCTTTCTCCTTTCCGGGCGTGTCTGCGACCATTATAATTCCGATTTCGCTACAGTAACGTGCAGCCAAAAAGTGATGTGCCTGTGGGGGCTCGGAGCGTCGGATGAATTCTTTGATTAGAAGTCACCGACGGATTCTCATGCGTGATTATGTTTGAATTCAGCCGTGAACCGAGACTGGTGTTCTTGGTATGGGTCGGAGGTTGATGTTGAGGGTTGAGAGCTGAGGTTGATGGGTTCGTTTATCATGTCATCAAGGGATATCATCATGTCATTTTGTCGGTTGTTTTTGAACACATTTTCGAATTTCCCATCACAACAGCGGCATTGGTTGGTGTCACACCAGCTGTTTGTTGTCACCAGTTTTTCATTAGGGTCGCGCCTTTTTCACTCACTATTTCGAAGCCGACATCGACTACACGTACGTACTGCATGATAGATACCTGAACTATCGTGCGTGCAGACAATACTTTCAAAACTCCTTCTGTAGAAGCAATAAATAACTCATTTCCAGTACAGTACCGATTCTCTTGATGGTGAATTTAGAAATAAAACAGCGTGTTTACGTGTAGTAATAGTTTGGAACTCTGTCCGATGAAGAAGATGAGAAATCTTATTGTGCGAGTATTGTAGTAGATAGACTAAAATAAACCCCTTCCATTTCCGTTAGTTTGTTCTAAGCTGATTTCTTATCATTGATATTAAACTATGTATTGAGAATCTAAAAGACTCTGTTCCCAAATAAATCAATCAAAATAGAGAACCTTGACTTACGGTGGCGGCGTTGTGCAAGCAACTCCCTTCTCCTGTGCCCTTTCGACACTCCAGAAAGGTGCAATGACTTGGCTTGTAGATTCAAATGCTCAAATGCATACAAACGACGAACCATCACCAGCCCTACGGACCGATTGCAATACACCTCCAACGCTACTTATTCCAAAAACGAATCCCATCGTTTCCTCCACGCGACCATGTCAATATTCCTATTCCAACTAATCATCCGAAAACAAGTATTCTAAATTTCTCGTCAACGAAACCATTCACACCAACCACATAAGAAACCAGCCATTCTTCACTTAGAATCCAAAAGCATTAAGACCCTCCTGTTGTTCCTTAACAAAGGCCTCGTAAAACTGGAAGATAATAGTAACGGAAAGCAAAATACCAGTACCGGTTCCAATAGCACCCATGAAATCAGCAATGACACTAAGAGCACCAATACACATACCTCCAAAAGCAGCAGCAGTGGGGATGTAACGGTTCAAAACGTGAATCAAGGCAGAATCACGGTGTCCCTTCATAACCATCTGGTTGTCACGAAGCTGCTTGGCAACATCACGAGCAGAAGCGCCGGATACCTCAATCCAAGTCTTCGAGAAGAGAGCACAGGCAGTTAGGATGAAAATGAGGTAAAAGACAGCATGGAAGGGATCGTAAATGATCTCTGCAAAGGATGTAGGTGGGGAGATGTAATACGCAATTCCTCCGACTGGGATGGTGGGTCCACCTCCTTCGGTATCCTGCCACTTTCCAAGAAGACGCACGAGAATGTTGGTGGGTGCACGGTTGTAAAGGAGCTGGGAGACAAAGTAGAGGTTGGATACGAGAGCAGTCTGGAGGATGATGGGCATGTTAGAGGTGTAGAAGAGCTTGATGGGGTAGGTTCCTGCTTGTCCGCGGTACTTTTGGTACTTGACGGGGAGATCAACGCGCCATCCTTGGAAGTAAATGACAATTACAAAGATGAGAACGGTCGCCAAGAGGTTGGTCAAGTTGGGAAGGTTCTGGCGGTAGAGTGCCTCCTTGAATGCACGAAGCTTATCACTTCTGGTGATCATCAAGTGGAACAATGCAATTACAGCTCCTTCGAATTCAGTTCCACGTCCAGTATTGAGGGTAGTGGGACTGAATGCCTTCCAAATAATAGTTTCGCAAATGTTGGTAGCGATGAAGAGCGAAATACCCGATCCGAGACCATATCCCTTCTGAAGCAACTCGTCAAGCGTCAAGACAATAAGTCCAGCAAAGAAAAGCTGTACGATAATGAGAATGGCATTACCCATTCCAAGAGTTCCAAGATCTCCATACATTCCAGAAACAACGTATGCGACAGCCTCACCGATGGTGATGAGGATACCGAAAAGCTTCTGTGCTCCGTTGAAAAGAGCCCTATCCTCCTTCACGTTGTAGTTAACCTCAATAATTCTAGATCCAGCAAGAAGCTGCATGACAAGTCCAGAAGTGACAATGGGGGAAATTCCGAGTTCCATGAGTGTTCCACGGTTGGAAGCTAGGATGACGCGCATCCAGTAGAATGGATCAGAAGATTTGGCAGTTTGAACTCCGTAGATGGGGATCTGGCAACATACCAAAAAGATGAAAAGGGTGATGGTGGTCCACAAAAGCTTTTCTCTGAATGGAATCTAGTGAAGTTAAGGTTAAGCATTGCAATTGAGATAGAGAGGAGAGACATTGTTAGCGATATTGTCCAGAAGAAAAATGCAAAGCCTTTTACAGGATTATTTCAAAGATGATATCATCACTAAAACATAGGTTTCAGCCGAATCAACACATGCCAAAGCTTTGAAATTTCAAATCCACGACCTTCAATTCGCCACATCTACCGAGAAATTAGACCCAATATCCCCAACTTTGAAAATAGGGTTCCAATTTCATGGTCAATGCGCAAATGCGCGTCAGAATGAGCGGCTCGAGACCACCTTGACCATTGACGCAATGACGACTGCATCCCATCTAATCCTTGCAATCGCAAAGCCATAGATTCCTCACCTTACGATCGGGACTGGCGACCTCTGGGAGGACGCACATTACTGGGCGGATAAGATGAAGGAACCTCATCTTGTTCAGTTGCTTTTAAGATAGTGTGATGATGGTGGTCCGATAGGATGATCAAGAGGAAGGTGACGGACGGTGCTGCTATCGAGCAATCGGAGCAGAGGACGAAAGAAGAAAAGCAAGGGGTGAGCTTCCACGTATTTGGGGGGTGCTGGGGGATTTTGCAACCAGTGAGCCCCCACTCTGAACTCGCTCGATACCATTTTAGCTCCCGAAAACTCAAAAGTTGAGCGATCACGGCGCCAAACCTACAAAAAGCTAACGGCAAGAAAACAACACATAAAACAACAACTCATTTTTAGAATTCAATTCAATCACACATTACTGAAGTTTTGTCAACACATTATACCCAGAGGCAACTACAACTCATCAAAAAGAATAGGACAAATATCCTTTGGAATCCTGCACTGACACTTCTTGATCATTTTTCGCCAATAAAGAATAAGCATCACATCACCAAACAATAAAGAAAAGATGCCAGCCCTCGAAACCCAAAAGGAAGCAGATAGCTGGAAAAGCATCGGAAACCGCCACATGGCTGGCAAAGAATACGAAGACGCCTACCAAGCCTACTGCCAAGCCATTAAACTCTCCCCTCTAGGCCCCTCCTCCCACATCTTCCTCTCCAACCGCGCCGCTGCCCTCCTCTCCCTCAAACGATACTCTGCCGCTTCCGTTGATGCGCGGAGGGCCATCACTCTCGCGCCCACCTTTGGCAAAGCCCATGCGAGATTAGGTCAGTCCCTCTACTTTCTCAAGGATTTCGCGGGGGCTGTGGCAGCATACGAGAATGCGTTTCAGTTCGAGCCGGATAATCAGGTTACTTGGACCTATTTGAATAAAGCCAAGAAGAAATTTGTGAGGGAGAACGAGAAGAGGAGACAGAGGGAGGAGAACGAGTTTGATGAAGAATTCAAGCCCCGTACTGCACAGACGGAAAAGGGAGGGGAAGTGAATGAATACAATCACGTGGATGATAATAACGGAGTGAATGAATACAATCACAATCACGTGGATGATAATGATGGAGTGAGTGTTACGGATACGGTAGATTTGGCGAATATGGCTATCAGTGTGGCGGGGGGAAGTTCCAAGGATAGAGCATCGGCAGTCATGGGGTCGGAAGGAGAAGAAAATGCTGATTCCCCCAATATATTAAGAAATGCACCGACGGATAATATGGATGGTTTCCGCGCCGCGGTTGAAAATGATCGCATTCGCATGGATCGTTTGGATGAAACGTATGAAGAGGATGATGTGGATCCTGATTTCGACGAAGCGCTGAGATTGCAGGAGAGTGCTGCTCTCAATTTAGTGAATAAGCAATATCGGAAAGCCGTGGAAGAATTTTCGGCTGCCTTGTTCTTGGTTCCAGACGATGATCATCTTACTCCACAACTGTACATTGGTCGTGCCCACTCGTTGAATGGATTGGAGAGGCATGAGGGTGCCCTCAATGATGCCATGATGGCTCTCGGTAGAGATCCTGAAATGGGTGACGCTCATCTAGTTTTAGCCAGGACCTACTTTTATCTCAAGGATTACAATGAAGCAGAACAATCGTTTGAAAATGCCATCGAGTGTCTGGGTGCCATCAGTCCATTGGATCAAATGTATTATAAGAAGGCACACGAACTTGCAGAAGTTTCCAGTCTTGACATGGATGATAACCGCTCAAGGGGGGGATTCTCAGTGAGTCGACAGTCAGTATCGAAGCCAGTACCGAAATTGAAGCCGCCTCGATTTGTATCGCGGCAGCAGCAGCTCAAGTCTACCCAGAATGTACCATCTATGCCGAAGAAATGGGCCAAGGAATTGTCGTCGCAAGGGAATGAAGTCCCTGAAACTTTGAAGGTGGGACTAGAGAGGGTTGTGACATTTTTATCCAAACCAATGGGAGTGAAATTGAACCGAGGACCAGACGGTGTTATACGAGTTTTGTCTGCTACACGTACTGAAGCTAGACCTGATATCAGTCGACAAGGGAGTATTTTCACAGGGGATATTCTACGTGAAGCTGCGGGTGTAGATTTGCGCAGGCCGTTGACAAATGTGATGTGGAGTGATACCGTGGCATTGCTGAAGATTGCCCCGCGCCCAATGGTGGTGAAAGTTGCAGTTGAATTGAGTAAAATACCTCTTGCGGTCCAGAAAGAATTTGATGAAGCGACCGGTGTTGAAGAGGAAAAGATTAAACAGCAGCAAAGGTCAAGATTTCAAAGGCATAAAATGATGTCACCCCCATCATGCTAACAAAAACTCTTGGGAAAGATCAGGAGAAGGTTTTACATAGCATGCCATTATTCTCGAGATTGTAGAAATGTTACTTAAAATCCTATCCTGTGCGTGATGCAGTATCTTAGAGAGAGAAAGCTGCAGCAATAAATACCTGCGATAACTTTCTGCGATAACGCCACTTTTTGTATAACAAGGCAACAAATCTTCTATCGGATATGCATTTTAAGATGGATTCTATGTGTATATTATTTTATAATAACACAAATGAGCAAGCCACTGAAGAATTTCACCGTACTTTATGGCATCGACCTTGATTTGCTCAAGGGAAACACCGAGGTGGATATTAAACAATACATCGATGTTTTTTCTTAGCTTTGATACCATTCATTTACAATGTCGCCTTGGCTCTCTTGACGACAGTGTTGATCTGTCCCATAAAGTCATTTGCCTTCAGAAGCCTGGCGTTAGGCAGAGTTCTCTGCTTGTTGTTCCCAGTATGGTAAAGAAAGTGCTTGGAAAAATGTTCGGGCTTCAAACTGATGACACGTTGCATTTGGCATCCAGCCTTCGACCCTGAGAAAACACTGTATCCACCACTCCAGAATTCCACATTCATTAAGGTAAGTCCATCCTGCTTGTAGGCACCTTCAAATGGATTGAAGAAACCATCTGGGCATTGATGAAGGTGCATTTCCATCAATTGATCCCTTGTTGCCATCCATCCACCTTGCTGCGCAATCATCTGAGGGTCTCCTCCGCCTGGTTTAGGATCATCGCCGTAATCACCATTTCTTCCCGACCAATAGCCACCGATGAACTTGTCCATTTTCACTTTTGGTCCTGGCTGAAGCATTACCCAGTCCAAAAGATCAGTACCACCCTTTGGTAACTCACGAACAACAGTCCCCTTCACTCGTGTCTCCCAAAGCATGATTTCATCGGACCCAGGAGATGGCGGAAGCTTACCAACATCGCCTGGCACATGACAACAGGGGGCAGGATCAAACATGATCTCTTCCGTTTCGCCATCAGCTGTTTCGTAATCGTGGTCCACCGGAAGAGGATCCAACTTCCTCTGCGCGGGGTGATTTTCCTGATCCAACAATACTTCAACCCGAATAAACCCAGGCATCATCCTCTTTAATTGTGTTTTTGACAACTGTCCACTGAAACTCTGCTTGGAAACAGGATTCTCTGTCTCTTTCGGCAAAGTATCCGGAGCTTCCTCCGCGAGCCTCTCCAACTCCCTCGACATCTCGAGATAATGATGAAGATGCTCCCCGCTCGCGCGCATATCATCCTCAAAGACACTGAACAAATCATAATGCATCAATTTATCCTTGATGACGAAACGGTGCTGTCTTGCGAGCCCCCTAGTGACGGGTTTCAACTTGACATCCGTCTTAGGTCTGTCGTATCCGAGTGGTGTAGCATCGTCCCATATCTGTAAGCCAACTCCCTCTGGGAGTGCATCTTCAATGAGCTTCCTGCGCTCAGGTAGGAGTTTCCATCCTAGGACGAGATAGACATCAACCTGGAAATTAAATTGAGGTTCAAGCATGGATTCGACTGAGCTTTTCAGTACGGGTATAAAGACATTTTGGAGGCGATCTTCACCTCTCTTGGTTCCACGATATCCGTTGTTGTATTCTGCGAGAGCTGTGACAATGTGCAGCACGCGGATTGGTTCATCTTCTGTAGAGTGCACATTGGCGAGTCCTACGTCCGATTTGGTATTTTCATGTGCATTGTCTTCCATATGACGACTATCAACTCTAAGCGCATTGGTACCCATGGCAGCAGTAATTGCATTTAGTGATTTGCTTGCGGACCCTGTGCCCGTGTTAGTAGAGCCGGCAGCATTGCTGACATTAATACTTGTGCCAACATGTCCAGTTAGAGAAATGATGCGAATGTAAAAATAGTAAGCAATGTAAAATTTCCACAACACAATTGTGAGAAAGACCATTGATTTCATGACTGGATTCAAATCCCAAAAAATATCCATTAGCTTCCCCAACAGAGGAATCTGTTTGCGTGTCACTTTGTGCTTGATTCTTCCGACGTTTGTCATGAGTTCCGGGCTAGACAAGCAGTTTTGGGAATGCTTTTTGTTCGGTTGTTTGCACATTTTGTCTTTTGATTTCATCGAATAAGAGGAAGATAATACTTCAAATATTGAGTCGCATGTGCGTAATAGGTGGGTAGGGGGGTATTACTGACTATTCAATTGTACTACGTAGGGATGAACGGTAAGTAGTTAAATCTCGCTTCTTGGTTGTTTCTTTTGAATAGGACCGATCAACCGATCAAAAAGCGAACAGGCGAAACAAAAAATGAGATGCATCAACGGTAAAACCTGAGAACTTTGAGGGTGAGAATGAATAAACGTCAACCCCCCTTTGCGCAAAAAGCTCCCAACAAATTTTATAAAATCCAAGAACAAAAACCTGATGAGGAATGATGCGATAGATGATTCATTCTAGTAACAACAAGCATCACTAGATTGTTAGCCCTCGATCAATCTTTTATACATGGATCATGGAAGAAGAATAAGCAGTCGGAAATCTCCGACGAGGAAAAATATTGAGCGAGGAAGGAAGAGTCAGAATCCTACGAAAACAAAAAATACACATACCGGTACACCACGGACCTCCTCTTCTCGTTCTACTCGTAAATCCTCCAAACGTGCCCTATTGGCTTATGTCGTGGCAATCATAGCCATATGTTACAAATGGATCACCCCGAATGGAGTCTCATCGGCTATAGCACAAATCAAGCAAATATTGCCCTATGAATTTCAAAGCACGAATCAACGTAAAATAAATGAGTTTCTCCGATGGCTGAAACAGAACGATGCCGTCATTTCCGAAAGGCTTAACATTGCCGAGTTTAGAGAATACGGTGGATTCGGGCTCAAAGCAGTGGAAGGCAAAAGAGGTGGAATTTCCATCAAGGCCACTGATGAATTGTTTACAATACCCGCACATCTCATCACTTCCGCTGAATCTGTATATCAACAAATGGAAAAGATCCACCCTAACCTACCGCAGCAATTCCGACAAAAATTAGAGAAACATATATCAAGTGATCTTGTACAACAAGACGTTATGATTGCAATACATCTCATTGCAGAATGCAGTATGGGCAAAAATAGTAAATTTCAACCTTATCTAGATATCATACCTCAGGAGATTGTACCGAGATTGGACACGTTTGGTGGTGACGACTACATGATTCTCAATGATGCATTCCTGACAAGTGTCGGGAAGGAAAGTCAGCATACTCTTATGAGGTTCTGGAATGATGATGATCTACAGAAGCTGTTGGTGGATTATGTTGGCTATAGGAAGAGACAAGAGGGCGCACGCATAACTCGACAGAATGCTGCATGTATTGATTTTTCGTCATTTCACCGCTTCGTATCGATTGTGTCATCTCGTGCCATGATTTTGAGCGACCAAAAGTTCTTGACACCTCTATCTGGGATGATCAATTATGAACCGAGGCCACTTGAGAACATTTTGACTGGTACCGAGCATCCTTTCCATTTGTTCCACCAGAAAAATCTGGGTGGATCCATTACAGTACGGGCGGACAGGAATGTCTTGGGCGGACAACAGATATTTGAGGATTATGGTGATTTAGATAATAGTTTATACTTGGAGGCGTTTGGATTTGTGCCGGATGAGAACCCGTTTCACTGCGCAAACATTATTGGTAAACATCTCCCTCAGCCATCAGAGCTTGCTTCCAAGGGTTTGGCAAAAACTATGATTCGATTGGGTATGTTGCCTCCTTCTCGTGATGCATGGAACTCGTATGTTCCAGATCTTTGTGCGAGAGTAGATGGTTCGATAGATGACAATAACGCTGTGAGGTATCTCACTATTTCAGCTTTATCGTCGTCACCGAAATCATTGGAAAAGTGCATCAACTCTCTCACAATAAATAGCACAACATTGAATTGTTTACATTATCCCGGCAAAGATGAAATGAACAAAAAAACGGTGAGGAACCTGGCTCGCCGTATGTACTGCGATCAAAAGAATTCATTGGAGCATGATCTAGCATTGTTAAATTCTTTACAGTCTGGGAGTGGTACTCAAGGCAAAACCTCAATACAAAGAGTTCTGGCTCTCAAATTTAGTATAGCAGAGAAGCGAACTCTGTCGCAACTTGGAGGAATAGGTCATTCGGAATGCGCCGTATATGACGAAGCGGTAGCATCCCTCAAATCATCTTGATACCATTACACTGCAAGATCATTGTTAACGAAAAGGCTAAAACAAAACTTAATCTGATTAACTTTGAATTGAAATTTCGTACCCCTTGTTAGATAATTCTGTTTTGCTCAGGTCCCACTGTGCCTTACTAGCGCTGCTCACAAACTGTGGCCATAACTTGGCCACGACTTCTTGTACTGCATCTTTGAGGGCTTTACCATTGCGAATTGAATGATCGCTCTCAACAAGTTTTCTTAGAATCAACGCATGAAAATATCCCTTAGTTCTATCAGCAGTTTCGGCATCCTCGCTCACTGCAACAGAAATCGATCTATTACTCCCCAGCACTACTGTATATTTTTGATGGGATACATCTTCGATAGCCTCCTGTATTCCATCATTATCCATCTGCGACGATCTCACCAAAGAATCAAACGATACTCCCATATGTATCGGTATTCTTCCTGATAAACCAAAGAACAACCCCTCCTGAGAAGATATTGTTATTGGTTCTTCTACAAATATTTTGTCTGAATCTTCACCACCTCTTATTCTATCCAGGAAGCTCTCTACGACCGACGTCATTCTTTCCGTATTGAAATAATCAAATGCAACGAGCCTCAAACACATCATGTTTGCGAAAATATGAAGCGCTGTCAATGACAAATACAGAAACCAAAGGATATTCGGAGATATGTTGTTGACTGACTTTGCAAAATAAGCTGCGAAAATTAGACCTAAACTGCCAGTCACTGTATGCTGAGCCCCGAACTTGGCATTAATATCAGAGATGTCAGAGCCTTTGGACCAGTGAACATTAATTGCGCCATTACAAGCTCCTGCCCCAACGCCACAAATCGCTTTACACATATTTCCAGCACCTAATGTGTGAATATAGATAGGTGTTCTTGGTTGTAAGAGAAATTATGTACCAGGCACCACGAAATTTATATGATCCATAGGTGTGAAACTGATGGATGGATGGGGTGGGGTTACTTACAAATCATGGGTAAAAACAAATGCCTAGGAACCAAAGTGGCAGCAACCTCCAAGGTAATCCCAACATCATTTATCATATCAGCAAATAATCTCCATTTCTTGACATTGGATCTAAATTTATCAGAAGACAAGGCAGTAAACATCAGAGCACTCGCCATTCCAAATCCGTCCCGAACGATAAAATTGATTGATGCAGAAAGAGCTGTAGCTCCCTCTCGCCCAACGCCAACGCCTTCCAGTACTCTTTGGGTTGCGAGGATGGCTCTCAATTGTGTGGATATGTCCTGTGTCCACGACCACATTGAGAAAGAAAGGTAACCATGGGGAGTCTTTTCAGGGAACCCAATAGGAAGGAACGTGGTCTTCACAATGGATTTGACCTCTTGCCATTTCAAAGTGTCTTTGATATTTATAGCACGTCTAGTAGTAGGAGGTGTACTAGTAGTTTTCGTAGGCGTAGTTGATGATGGAGACCTCTTCCTGGTGTATTCATCAATCGAGAATTGTTTTGATATACCGTTCTTTCTAGAGATTATCCTCGGCTGATGGAGAGATGAATCACTTGCCAAGCAGTGGCAGTTCACTAGTAGGTACAGTTGCAACAATAAGATTGTTATGAGAGATTTGTTCGCTTTGTAGTGGGGGGAGGAACGCATCTCCATTTGCAATAGCATGCAGTTTTCGTAGTGATTGGCTTTTGGACTGACTAGCCGAAGTTGCGTTGATTGTGATGCTGGGAACAAGAAGTGTGTCGAGCATACAGTACATGCAGTAGTTTAGTTATGATAGGAAGATGACAGATGACACCTACCTCTTGGCTTTTGGTTGTGATTTGTGAGAAGAAGATACGGTACTGAACGGAAAAATAGAACCTCCTCTCCTCTCGCCTCGCTTTCCACTTTTCTTTTGATTGTTCTCCGCCTCACAAAATCAGTCAGAGAAAAAACTAAAACAACCAACCAAACCACCCGACGACTTTGCTCTTCCGCCGTCACCACATAGAAGAACAGAAGAACATCATCAATCACAATGCCATTCTGGTCAAGAGGAAACGAAGAATCAGATTCTGGTGCAAAAGACTTTTCCGACGACTCTGCGTTTCAAGAACACGTACCCATGTCATCTCCTAGTGGTGCTGGTGGTGCCGGCGGGGGCATGGCAGAACTGCAACAGTTCGCTGCTCAAATGCAACAACAAGCAATCATCCAAAAAACAATCACGATTTTATCAGACAAGGCGTTCGAGGCTTGCATCACAAAAAAACCTAGTGACTCATTGAGTGGGAGAGAGGCAGCGTGCATGCAGGCTGTTACTATGAAGTGGCTTGATACGAATCAGTTTATGGTCAAGAGGCTTGAGAAGAAAATGTCAGCTGGTCAGAAAGAATCCTCATTTTGATGAAACAAAAGAAAGTGAAGAGTGGAGAAAACTCGGTTGTAATGTACCGGTGGAGATTTAAATGACGCGAATGGAATAATGTTGTATTAATACATCTACAAGCGACACTGCATGCATCCTTCATGGTTGATTAATAGAATTTAAAAATCATGGAATCTATTTTTGAAATTTTGCACAATCTCGCTTGCCCAAACAAACATCCATCAATTTACCTACTTATTACAATATTCATCAGTAAATGTTGAAAACATGAATTGTATCCACATAGTAGGAAGCATTAATGGATTCTCCAATTTCTCAGAAGGAAATGTAGGTTTGCAATGCTCTTATGAGATTCAAACAACCGCAACCCTCACTTCCAAAGAAGCAGAAATTAAAGTTGTCGAAGAGGACAACCACTCGCTCCCGTCTTCCTTGTGGATATTACAAAACGGTCAACCAAATGGCACGACACAACTCCACGACTCTCCAATAGACAAAGCTCGAGGAGTATGGAATCATCCCATTGATGTTCAATTTGCAACGACTGGGATCAGAGGTTGGCCAAAGATTCGATTCCAAATATTTAGCCAGAACGCATGGGGTAGGAGAAGTTTTGTTGGGTTTGGCTGTTACAGCCCGTTTCCATCTGGCGGACAGAATGATAAGAAAGAAGCTGATGTCGTCATTTGGAGACCTTGCGATGGATTTCTGGAAAAGATTCGATGCTTCTTCATGATGGGTCGACACCTTCGAAACAGCCAAGAAAGAATTAGTAGTTTCGGAGAAGTTGAAAGTGTTGGTGTAGTTCATCTCTCAATAAGCGTTCTTGTTTCAAAGTTCTAGAAAACAAATTAATCAAAACCTTACCAGGTACGTGTGTACCTGGTACGTATTTCATTCCACTACATAACTTAGTAATTATGTCCAGTAATTAAAACTGCAGTCGAACGCATTCTAGTAGATAGCGCTGAAACATTACAGCCAACCTTTTCTCTTCGATATTCTTTACGAATCAAACGCAATATTACCACGAACCGACACTTGAAGCTGCTGCTCATGACCTCCAGAAACTCTTTGCAAAGTCAGGCATACGAATGTGTTCAGGTTGTTCCTGCTTACCCCCATTGATATCAGCATAAATATAATCGAACATGTCGCTCAATTCAACTGGGGCGAACTCCTTGGCCATCTGTACTTCATTCTGTACCTCCTTACGAATCTCCTTTTCGATAGCCTTGATCTCATCAGCTGCAGCGAATTCAGCTTCGATCAATGTCTTTTTGACAAACTCGAGGGGGTCACGGGTAGAACGAGTCAAAGCAATCTCCTCACGATTACGGTAGGTAGTTCCAGGATCAGACATGGAATGTCCGTGATAACGGTAAGTCATCATCTCAACGTACATGGGACCATTTCCAGATCCGCAATATTCCTTGACAAACCTCATTCCCTCCTGGACTGCAAGAACATTCATACCATCAATACGAATTCCAGGAATATGATTTCCCATCTTGTAATAGTCCTGGTGACTGGAATGACGTTCAATACTAGTTCCCATACCGTAATGGTTATTCTCAATACAGAAAATCATGGGCAACTTCCACAAACTCGCCATATTGGCAGCCTCCCAGATCTGTCCTTGGTTCGCAGCTCCATCTCCATAGCAAGCAATCGCAACCTGCATATCCTCACCAGGCTTGGCATTGTACTTGTTCGCAAACGCCAACCCGGTCCCAACCGGAACCTGCGCTCCGACAATTCCCTGCCCCCCAAAGAAATTATTCTCCTTGGAATAAAAATGCATGGAACCACCCTTACCCTTGGTCATTCCCCCTGTATTCCCAAACAATTCAGCGAGGATATTGCGAACTTTTCCCCCTCTCGCGAGAGCGATACAGTGACAGCGGTAGGAAGTAATCCACGAGTCTGCATGGTCGAACGCGGCGTTGATTCCGGTGGCGACGGCCTCCTGTCCATCGTAGAGATGGCAGAATCCGCGGATGTTTCTGGCTTTGTATTCGTTATCGCAGGTGATTTCCATTCGGCGCATGGTGTACATTAGGCGGAAGTGGTCGAGGAGTTCTTGTTTGGTCATTGTGACTTCGTTGTTGGGTGCTGTGTCGAGATGATGTGTCTGTTTTTAAGTGGTGTAGTGTGATGAGATGATCATGGTGAGATTTGAATGAATCAAAAGAACTACTAGTACTAGTACTGCTTCGGTTTTCTTCGGCTTTAAACCAAAAGCAACAAACACATTGAAAAGATTCTAGCTAGTTACGCACCTCAAAAGACCCAGTGAGGTCAAAGGTGACAGAATCAGAAGACATGGCCCTCATGCCAAGCTTCAAAGAGCCAGCATTAGAAGTTACTCTTCTAGCAGCAGATAGAGTGGATCTTGCAATGGAAAACATGGTTTGTGTTTCCTATTCAGTATCGCGAAAGAGATACAAAATAAGTATTCTGTGCTGTATGTGGAGTGCCGATTAGTCGCCGTACGTCGCCCTTGCTGTTGTCGTTGTCAGCAGTAGTTCTTTCATTGTTGCGCTGCTTGGCGGTTGGTGGGGTCGCCAGTGTAGTAATAATACCCCCTAAATTTCTCTACAAGTGCCGCCGTTCTTCCTGCCGTTCCTTCTGGAAAGTTCCATCATCGAGCTCTGAAAACCTGTGGTGTTGGAGGCGTAAATAGATTCGCTAAAATCCCCAAAAATAGTTTTACAAAACGTATTTACCGAGACCCGCGATCAACTTCCGGCCACTCACTCGCGGTCGTCATCGTCACTTGTTGCGAACTGCAAACTTCCACAAAGATTTAATTCTTCCAAACCAACATCTTCGTCACATTCCTCAAAACAAGCACAACAATCTCAGAATGGCACACTTCCTTTCCAACGGAGCAAAGTCTCTTGCCAGAAAGGTAAGACCTTGTCAAAATTCATCCATTGTTCATTGTTCATTGATGCGAAATTTCCTTCCCGAACTCTGGTCCTCACACAACAAATCAATCATTAAATGCATGCTCAATTGAACCCACCCAAACCTATTTCCATGAACCATTCATTTTGGTAATATAATTGATTCCATCATCCTCAGGCACTCGGCAAAAACCAAATCAATGTTGCCACTCGTTCGGTAGCATCCTTGTCCGAAACCCTCATGGCTCAAGTCCCTGAGAAACAAAAGGCAATCGCCGCACTAAAAAAAGAACACGGATCCAAAGTCATTGGCGAAGTCACCATCGACCAATGCATCGGAGGCGCGCGTGGAGTCAAATGCATGCTCTGGGAAACCTCCAACCTCGACCCCGAAGAAGGAATCCGTTTCCGCGGACTCACCATCCCCGAATGTCAACAGGTTCTCCCCACCTTCTCCGGAAAGGCGGGCGATGGCGAACCCCTCTTGGAATCCCTCATTTGGCTCTTGCTCACCAGCGAGGTTCCTACCAAGGAACAGGTTGATGGTTTGACTGCGGAATTGCATTCGAGAGCCAAGCTTCCTGATAATGTTATTCCTCTTTTGAATTCGCTTCCAAAGGATATGCATCCCATGACCCAGTTTTCCATTGGTCTTAATGCTGCTCAGACTCAATCTAAGTTTGCCAAGGCTTATTCGGGGGGAGTTCATAAATCCGAGTACCATAAACACGCTCTTGAGGATATCTTGGATATTTTCGCCATTCTTCCTGAAATTGCGGCACAGATTTATCGTAATGTTTACTTCGATGGAGTTGTCGAGAAGGATGACAGCCTCGATTACTCTGGAAACTTTAACCGCATGCTTGGATACAATGATAAATCTTTTGATGAGCTTATGCGTCTTTACCTCTGCATTCATACTGATCATGAGGGTGGTAACGCTTCAGCGCATACTACGCATTTGGTAGGTTCTACCCTTGCGGATCCTTACCTGTCTTATGCTGCTGGATTGAATGCACTTGCTGGACCTCTCCATGGTCTCGCTAACCAGGAAGTTCTCAAGTGGATCCAGGAGTTGTCGGCTAAGTTCGAGTCTGAGGGTAAGGAGGTCAATGCTGATAGTATCACCGAGTTTGCTTGGGACACTTTGAACGCTGGAAAGGTTATTCCTGGATATGGACATGCTGTACTTCGTAAGACTGACCCTCGTTACACTTGCCAGAGGGAGTTTGCCTTGAAGCACATGCCCGACAATGAGCTTTTCAAGGTTGTTGATACCATCTACTCTGTCATGCCTGATATTTTGACTGAACATGGAAAGACTGCCAATCCTTACCCTAATGTTGATTCTCATTCTGGAGTTCTTCTTTGGAATTATGGATTTACTCAGTATCAG
>Ga0115005_10001117_pt1 | contig 21122 bp, 19 predicted proteins | sample ArcOceMetagenome_FD_87163 | JGI IMG/M metagenome (GOLD analysis project Ga0115005, IMG submission 87163) | Marine eukaryotic phytoplankton communities from Arctic Ocean - Arctic Ocean - Greenland ARC118M Metagenome | ecosystem: Environmental > Aquatic > Marine > Oceanic | place: Arctic Ocean... | reverse complement strand
TTGCATGAAGAAATGGCAAAGGTCAACTCAGGTGGATTTGCGGCAGGTGTCGGAGCACACTTTTTCTTGGCCATGACTCACGTGAATGGCGAAGGTAATCACGAACAAAAATTAAAATATTTAATCCCAGGCTGCGAAGGAACTTTAACTGGTTGCATGGCCGTCACCGAACCATTCGGCGGCTCCGATGTCAAAGCACTTCGTACGACTGCCATTCGAGAAGGCGACGAATTTGTCATCAACGGTTCGAAGACATTTATCACTAGTGGAGTGAATAGCGATTACATCGTAGCTGCTTGCAAAACTAATCCTGACCTCGGTCCAAAAGGTGTCAGTATGATTGTCATCGAAAGAGAACGAGCAGGAGTCATCGCTACCAAATTAGACAAGTTAGGTTGGCATGCTTCTGACACCGGAGAGATTGCATTTGACCATGTTCGAGTGCCCGTAAGTAACTTGTTAGGGGAGGAAAACAAAGGGTTTTTATATATCATGGAGCATTTTGTTTCGGAAAGATTGGCAATGGCAATTGGTGCAGTTGCTACTTCAGAACATGCGATGGAATTGACTTTAAAATACATGAATGAACGAGAAGCTTTTGGAAAAAAAATCAATCGCTTCCAAGTTTTACGACATACGATTGCACAGTTAGCTTCAGAAATAGAAGCTAGAAAAATATTCGTTTACAGTCTTTATGATCGTTTTGGAAAAGGCGAATATTTGGTAAAAGAAGCTTCGATGGCGAAGTTAGTTTGTACGCAATTGGCGGATAAGGTTACGTTTGAATGTTTGCAGATGTTTGGTGGTTATGGGTATATGGAAGATTATCCGATTGCTAGAATGTGGCGAGATGCAAGACTTGGACAGATTGGTGGAGGGACTTCGCAGATCCTTTGTGAGATTATTTCGAAGGCAATGATTGAAGGGAAAAATTACGTTGCGCCGAAGACAGTCGCATCTAAAATATGATACTTTTTTAAATAAAGAAAAGAAGGTTATCCCGAATGTTTGAGTTATCAAAAGTTCGGGATTTTTTTTTGGGAGAATGGATGTGGGTGGTGGATTTTTTTAAGCAAGGAGTGGGGCATTATAAAAAGTAGATTGGTGATATTTTTTCACCTAGAGAATTTAATAATATGCTGTATATTTATGTGGTTATTATATAGCTGAATTTCTGATTTAATTAGGGTTGAGATGATCTTATTAAAAAAAGATATAAGGGATATATCTAAGTTGGCTACCATTAGGAACCAAAAATAAAAATGATGCGCCTAGGAATTTACGAGATGAAATTCTCATCAAATCGTCCAAATGAAATTGATTGCTACCATTGTGGAGTCAAAAATCAAATAATAATAAATGGGATAGTAAAAGGAATAAACTTATTCTTCCTGCCTCTTTTTCCGTATAAAATTAGACAGGAAGTCCAATCCTTAATAACTAAGGGAGTCGAAAAGATTGAAGAATTAAATATAGATTATTTAAACATTGAAAAGTATCATAGAGTTACAGAATAATTTTTACTAAAAATTTAATCAAGAATTGATGAGAAATAAAATATATTTCATTGTTATATTTTCTTTTGTAAGTTTAACCAGTAATGCTCGAACCATAATTGATATTGATGGAAATAGCTACAATTCTGTTGTGATAGGAGCACAAACTTGGATGCAAGAAAATCTAAAGACAACAAGATTTAACAATGGCATTGAAATTCCAACAACCTCCTTACCTATTAATAATGACACAACTATTTTGTATCAATGGCCTTATGATCAAGATACCAACAACATAAATATCTACGGCCGTTTGTATACTTGGAATGTAGCTTACAGCAATGATAATGTATGTCCAAATAGTTGGCATGTTCCTGATAATTCAGATTGGGAAACGTTAAGAGATTTTCTTGGTGGAGAATCTATAGCAGGAGGTAAAATGAAAGAAATAGGAACAACACATTGGCTAGAAACTAATAGTACGGTGGACAACTCAAGTGGTTTTACAGGATTAGGGAGTGGCACTCGGGGGAATCCATCTGGTTTCTACGACTTAGATCAATCCGCTTGTTTTTGGAGTTCGACCCCGGTTGGTATGATCGGAAATTTCCCAAGAGGCAATGTATTTAGGCTAGCTGCAGCTAATAATATGTTAACTAATTCAGTTGCTGTGGCAAATAACGGGAAAGCTATTCGGTGTATAAAAGATGTAACCACAAGGGTTGAAAATTCTTATTTTAAAAATAAAATTCAGCTATACCCAAACCCCGCAACAGATAGAGTAATCATTTCTTTCGAAGAAATCAGAAATTATCATCTTTCCATTTATAACCTCTTGGGAAATACTGTTTATCAGAAGAAAATAGTAAACAAAGTAAATCATATCGACATAGCCTTTTTACCAAAAGGAACTTATTTAATTCAAGTTGTTGCGGAAGATTATGTAGTTCCATTTAGATTAATAAAACAGTAATAGCTTGTTGGGTATCAAGAAAAATCATATCCTCAAACGAATCCCCGGCCCAATCAAATAGAAAAACTTCCCCTCCGACAAAAAATATCCGCCACCTAAAAATAACGGAAAACTAAACTTGCTCCGCTGCTTTCTTTGAATAGGATAAAGGCTTCCTAACAATACAATTCCAACATCTCGATTGCTTGCATTTTCTGCAAAATTAAATGCATTCAATGCCAAGAAGCCTGCTCCGATTTTGAACGGTCGAGTCTTCGCAATTTTCCTAGGATGATAAAAACTAAACTGCGCAATTATCGCCATACTCACTCCACTCAAACTACCGAAACCATCTGTTCCAACTCTTTTGGTAACCAAACCTGCTGGAAAAGAAACGTCTAAATCAAAAGAACTAGACCGACGTAAAATGATTTCCGCTTTTTTATAAAAACCTTGTCCGCCATATTTTGCACGATCATGTTGAATGACAATTTCAATCCTACTCCATGCCTCCAAATCAAATGTTTTTTGACGTAAGTATTGATTCAAACTAATATTTTCAAAACGACAATTTTGATAATCATAATAATCAAATCGAGGAGAATTTTCACCTGGACAAATGGTAATATTTGGAATCGTTTGCCGATCCAAAAGTTGATTAGTATTACTGGTAATAATTACTTCCACCGACAAAAACTGTTTTCCAAATAACCTTTTTTTCTCATCAATTTTATGTGGATCAAAAGCGATAATAATATTCGGAATCGTTTTTTGAGTAAAAATGGTTTGGTCTATTTCGGAGAAAATAATGTCAGGTGTTTCTTCAATTTTTATTTTTACAAAATCCAACGGATGAGGTATTTGATATTCTTGAACTTGGAGTGGTTGACCAATTGATTTCCCCCAATTAAATATTTCAATTACTGATTTATTTATGTTCATTGGAATTTTTGCCAAAAAAATTAATTCGTTTTCTGTTCTCAACAAGGTGTCTGATTGGATTTCAGTTAAACCCTCAAAAATTAATTTCGATTTAGATAACCCTTCCCCACGAACCTTTATTTCTACCGTTTCTCCAGGATAAACTATATTATCTTTGCTCGAATTCCCTTTCTTCGTAACCACCGTAATTTTATCAATTCGCATTGGAGGAGTGATATTAAAATTAGTGATAAACCTTGCGAGATCGCCATCTTTTATATAAAGATAACCATCCGATTGTCGATGATAATTGAAGGGACGCAACCAACAAAGTACTCGACCATTTGACAAAACGCTTCGGGTAAAAATTTCCCCAATCAGCCAACCTCCTTTTTCTTCCTGCTGCTCTAACCGATACGTTTTTTTTAATTTTAGAGAAGGATGATAATCTAATTCAATTTCTATTCCCTCCGATTGCAAATCAGATTTTAAAGTGATTTCTTTGCGATTTGTATTCAAGAAAACAAGCTTGCTTTGTTTCACTTCAAATTCAAATTCCAAAGGGGGCAAGTCATAATTTAACTTTCGAGTCTCCGCATCAAAGTTTGGAACTTTTAAATTAACGGGAACATTCAATCGTTGAATTCCTGAAGCAGTAGGCAAAAGATGAATCCATAATCCATCTTGCTTTCGAGAAAATTTATAATTAATTTTTTCATCTCTCGTCCATTGACTAAAAAAAACAATGTTGTTCGGTCGATTCGTTTCTACCTTAAAAGCTCTTTCCTCTCCAATAAATAATCGATCATCGGTAGGGTTTAAAAAAGCGGTAGTTGAAGTAGTCTGAAACAATTTTACTTCTTCAATATATGGATTTAAAAAAATGTCAGACTTGATGGAAAAAGTAAATTGCAAATACTTACTAATCGTCAATTGAGTGAATCTCACCTTAAATCTAAAATGCGTGTTATTCACATTTACAATACTGTCTAAAACTTCATAATCTTTTGAAGGCAGGAGATGAAGCTCTCGTATTGGATATAATTTAGAGGGGAAAATCTCTATTTCAGCCACCGCTTTAATATTTCTATATTCAAAATGAAGATGCTTTTCACCTTGCCATAATTGAGTATCTTTTTTTGTAGAAAATATATTATCATCTATTTTTATTTTCACTTCTTCAAAAAAATCGACTGAATTTATTTGTGCATCAGAGAAAGAAAATAATGAAAATTGTAGAAAAAATATCAAAACTATTCGAAGAAGAAAAATGCTTAGTTTTGTTCGTTGGCTCAATTGCGAAAGTATTTTGTTCATAAATAAAAATATCCGTTTCCTTAAATTATTAACTCTTTTCAAGAAATGTAAAAATACAAGAAGATGAAGAGTTATTAAGAAATATCGTAATTTAATTTTTCCTCAAATCCATTCGCGTCTAATCCCGGCTCGCTCTCAATGTCATTAAAGCTAAGGAAACGAATATCCAAGCTTAAACAAGTGCTTATTAATTAACTGGGAAAGGTTTAAAAATCTGTATCATAGAAAAAGATACTTTTCCTCAAGATAAAATATGTGGAGATACTTTGAGTCCAGATGTGGTCAATCAATTATATAGAATTAATCCAAAACTAGGAAAAAGGTTTCAACAACTACCTAAAAAAGAAAGCTACTCCTGCCATTTGTTTTAGAGTTTATTGGGAAATTAAATTTCGGCAGCCGATTTTTACTGATTGGTGATGCAGCCAGTTTAATTGATCCATTTTCAGGAGAAGGCATTGGAATGGATATCCTAAAATATGGTTTGAATTGTATTTTGTTTATTGGCTACAAAAACTATTGAAGTATCCAGTAGCGTTTTATTTTATTTTTTATAGCTATCCATTCAAGATTATGAAATATCAGGTGGAGTAGTTTCCGGTTGTGTCCCAAAAAGTTAAGACTAATTTAAATAGGCTTCAGAATAAACATGAGTGCAAAAACCTTGCGTTAGCACCCACATTTATTTACCTAGTTTTAATATTTCATTCCAAAATTTTCTTATTTTCATGAATTCAAAACCCAAAACAAAACTCATGAAAAACTTCTTAAAAATACTCTTTTCCATTTTTGTAGTTATACTGTTATACCTTTTAGCTTGGCCAGTTGACATTGAGCCAGCAGCCTACATTCCCCCACCCAACCCAAGGTTAAAAGGTGTTTTCGAAAAAAACGATCAACTCCAATCCACCAAAAAATTGTTAGAAGGAAAAGGTATCGGCCCAGAAGGAATTGCGATCAGCGCAGATAGTTTTTTGTACACAGGATATGCTGACGGACGAATTGTGAAATTTTCGATGGACGGAAATCAAGTTTCTGAATTTACCAAAACAGATGGCCGACCACTAGGCATGCAATTTGACACGAGTGGAAATTTAATTGTAGCAGATGAATATTTAGGATTACTATCCATCAATCCGCGAGGAAAAATTGAAGTCCTAACTGACGAAGTTGATGGAACAAAAATATTTTTTGCAGATGATTTAGATATCGCTTCTAATGGCGTAATTTATTTTACCGACGCTTCGCAACGAAATCATAATATTGAAAAAGAAGTATGGGAACTTCAACCAACTGGTAGATTAATCAGCTATAATCCTTCCACCAAAGAAACAAAAATAGAATTATCCAATTTACTTTTCGCAAACGGTGTCGCCATCTCACCCGATGGAGATTATCTTTTGGTCAATGAAACCATGGGAATGGTCATCAACAAATATTGGCTAAAAGGGACAAAAAAAGGAAAGAAGGAAATTTTCATCAATGAGCTTCCAGGCTATCCTGACAATATCACTTTTAGCGACGGCATCTTTTGGCTGGCCATGCCTTCCATCCGGGACAACCAACAATTCGAAGATATGTATGAAAAACCATTTATCCGAAAAGTAGTCAAACGACTCCCCGCCTCTATGCTGAAAATTGAAGAAGCTGCTCCTCATGGAATAATTATCGGTATTAACCTTGAAGGAAAAATTGTCCATAATTTTCAAGATACGACTGGCGTATTCCATCACCTCACTAGTGCGATTGAATTTGATGGAAAACTATATTTAGGAAGTTTAGAAATGGATGCGGTAGGATTATTTGATTTGGGTGGCGGATCATAACGTGGTGGTCTATTTTAGCAGATTAACATTAAAAAAAACTTAAACACCTTTAATTAATTTTACCTATAAATTAAAGACATTGCTTCACTAAATAAAAATGAAAAAACCATGAAATTAGGAACATTTTCAACCAGTCTAGCAGTCAAAGATATTCATGCCTCCAAAGAGTTTTATGAACACTTGGGCTTCTCCGTTTTCGCAGGAGATCTTGAAAAAAATTATCTCATCATGAAGAATGAAAAAACAGTCATTGGATTATTTCAAGGAATGTTTGAAAATAATATTCTCACTTTCAATCCAGGTTGGGATGAAGATGTCAACACCTTGGACTCCTACGATGATGTTCGAGATATTCAAAAACAACTTAAAAATAAAGGCATCAAGATAGAAACTGAAGCAGATGAAACCACTACCGGTCCAGCGAGTTTTCTAGTCGTCGATCCTGATGGAAATACAATTTTAATTGATCAACATATTTAAAAAACAATAATTAACTAATGAAAAAATTAGAAGGACAAGTAGCTATTATCACAGGCGGTGCTCGAGGAATCGGAGCAGGAATTTGTAAAGTATTTTGTGAAGCAGGCGCAACTGTTGCCTTATGGGATATTCTAGATGGACAAGATACGGTCGATGAACTTTCCAAAGAAGGACATAATATTTTTTACCAAAAAGTAGATATTACTTCTAAAGAATCGGTAGATACTGCTGTGGCAGAAATCAAAGAAAAATACGGCCACATCGAAATCCTCATCAACAATGCAGGAATTATCAAAGACCGCTCGTTTATGAAAATGTCAGATGATGAATGGAATTCAGTAATGAATGTTAACATCAATGGACTTTATGTTACCTGCAAATCTGTCATCCCTCATATGATTGATGGAGGTTATGGCCGAATCGTTTGTGCCTCTTCTATCAACTCTGTTGCTGGAGCATTTGGACAAACGAATTACTCTGCGTCAAAAGCTGCTACCTCTGGTTTCGTTCGATCACTTTGCAAAGAAGTTGGAAAATACGGAATCACCGTTAATGCAGTTGCACCAGGTTTTATCAAAACAGCCATGACCGATTCTATGCCAGAAGCAGTAGTTGCTGCTGGCATCGCACAGATTCCTGTTCGGCGGATTGGAACACCTGAAGATATGGGTCATTGCTACTTATTTTTAGCCTCAAAAGAAGCTGGATTTGTAAGTGGAATTACCCTTCATGCCAACGGTGGATCGCTTCCTCTTTAACACCTACCCGTGGCACGATTCCGACCGTGCCACGGATATTATTTTCAAAATAAAATGTAATTATATTGTTATAATTTTTCCTCTTTTACCCATGACACGGTTCCAATCGCATTACAGATATTTGAAAGCAAAAAAATGGAAACACAAGAACAACTCTACAAAGTAAAAACGGAAGGCAATGAATTCATCGCACTTTGGAAAATTTCTTCTCCACAAAGCGAAGCCTCCAAAAATATTTTCCTCAACCATGGCACATTCTCCGACCGAAGAATCTGCCTAAGCATCTCCCAATATTTTGCCACAAAAGGATATAATTGTTGGATCATGGAATGGCGAAATCATGGCCACAGTTCTCCTTCCAATAAACCCATCAATTTTGAAAATATCGGAACAGATGATTACCCTTTAGTTTTTAATTTTTTATTTAAAACCTTAAAAATCAATCAGATAGATAGCATCACGCATAGCGGAGGAGGAATTTGCCTTTCCATTTTTTTAGTCACTTATCCAGCATATATTCCAAAAGTCAACCGAATTGTAATGTTTGGAGGTCAAGCATTTGGAGCTAATTATAGCTCCAAAAATCACTTGCAACTTTTGCTCGGGAAATATATAAATGCATTGTTAGGTTATTCCCCCGCAAAGATGTTTGGTAAGGCCCATGACGAAGACAATTTTTTTATGAAGCAATGGTATAATTGGAATTTAACTAAAAAATTTATCGGAATGAATGGAATAGATTATGAAAAAGAAATGTCGAAAATCAAAATTCCGATTCTTTCCATTTGTGCAAAAGGAGATAACTTGATTGCGCCAAAGATCGGCTGTGAAATGTTTTTAGATGCTTTTCAAAATCCTAAAAACAAACTACTTTTTTGTTCTATCGAAAATGGTTTTAAAGAAGATTACAACCATAGTCGGGTTTTGCAGTCTAGAAATTCCAGAGCGGAAATTTGGCCATTAGTGGCTGATTGGTTAGAGGAGAAATAATAATTTAATGTCGTCAACTTAGTGGGGACTTCCAGCGACTGGCTCGAAGCCAGTCGCTGATCCGAAAACCCTAATTCGGTTAACCAATCACAATTGATCCACCAAACTCTCAAACTCAAATTTCATTTCCAATAAAGATTTAATATCATCTTCCTGCGTATCATCAACGAATGGAATAAACTCAATCGAATCTACATAGTCAATTTTGTCAGCCTCACCGATGATACTATTCACCACAAAATCCGATGCTGATATTTTATCATCCGCATCTAAAAAATCAATATTTTCAGCGTACAATAAAACACGAATTTTAAACTCAGGCGTCAACCGAAATAGGTATTCCCAATCACTAGTATCAATCCTTTGTTTGACCATAAAGGAATCATACATTTCCAAAATAAAATCCCAATCTCTCGCAGGCCTAGCTGCAAAAAATTCCCAATATTTTAAATCTGGTGCTTCCCCGATGATCGCTTGTGAACGACGCAACATTTTCGAATTTCCATTAGGCGAGATGGTCAAAGTATGCGGCTTGTTTTGCCCCTCTCCTATTTCCCAAGCGAACACACCAAATGGCAAAATTTGATTATCCAACATTTCCCTCGCCGCATGCGGGTCTGTGATAATCCGAAATTTTTCCTCATGCTCAACGAACCAATTCCAGAAGTCGTTAATCTTATTTTTAAATTGAACCGAAGTCATTATTTTAATTTTTTGTAAAAAAAGTCATTATTCTAATTTGTCTTATTCCCACCTATCAAAGTTCTTATATTCTAATCGGAGTTTAGTATTTTTGGTCATAAATTTTCTAACAAACTATTCCAAAGATTAAACTTTACAAAGATGAAGAATCTAATTTTACTTTCTTTTCTACTTTCTTTCTCATTTAATATTTTCAGCCAAGACACTTTTTCCATCATCGCAGTCGACAGCATAACTGGTGAAGTTGGAGCAGCCGGCGCAACTTGCGTCGATGGTATCGCTCAATGGGGAGGCATCCAATTACTCAACAAAATTATTCCTGGAAAAGGTGGCGTAAATGCCCAAGCATGGATCTGTCTTAATCCACATATCAACTTAGACAATGCTATGACTCAGATGGACGACGGACTTTCCCCTCAAGAAATTATTGATTGGTTAGTTGCGAACGATGCTTGCAATTCTCAAAACTTCAATCCTGAATATCGACAATATGGAGTGGTTGATTTTGATGCCAATGGAAGTCCGCGAACCGCAGCTTTTACAGGTGCCAATGCCGATGATTTTAAAGGGCATCGAACTGGTGCTGACTATGCCATTCAAGGAAATATTTTGCTCGGAGCTGAAGTTTTAGATGGAATGGAAAATGGATTTAATAATACCAATGGCTCGCTTACCCAAAAATTAATGGGAGCTATGCAAGGTGCAAATATGCCTGGTGCGGACCAACGATGTTTGGCTCGTGGAACTTCTTCAACTTCTGCTTTTCTGAGAGTTTATAAACCAACGGATGATGTCAATGATCCTTATTTGGAGTTGAGTATTTTGGAAATGCCATTTGGAGAAGAACCGATTGATTCCCTCCAAAATTTATTTACTACTTGGGAAAATACTACTTCGATTGAATCTACTTTTGGGAAAAATAAAATCGAAATCAACCTATTTCCTAACCCCGTAAATGAATTGTTACAAGTTTCCTTAAAAAGTGATGGTGACCTTATTTTATCCTTGTCCATTTTTAATGCAACAGGTGAAAATATGATGGAGAAGAGTATCTCTATTTCAAAAAATTGGAATGATAAAATAGAAGTAAAAAGTTTTCCAAATGGACTCTATTATTTGCGCATAGAATCTACAGACAGTAGTTCAAAAACTTTAAAATTCATAAAAAACTAACTCATAATTATCTGATTACTCTGAAACAAAAGATTATTAAATTATCGTTTGCTTTAGCTGACGGTAAAACAGAAAGCGTTTAGGGCTTTAGCCACATCCTATTATCAAGTGGCTAAAGCCTCGGCTCTACTCTTTTTTTCCGCACGGACGAACGGTAATAAATCATAAAACTAACTTTTGTTACAGAGTACTGATTATCAGAATAAGAACATAACAATATAATTACATTATAAAATTCAATTCTAAAAATGAACTATACCAAAGAGGATTTACTAATTTGTCATGAAAAAATAAAACCCTACATTCATGGAACGCCGGTGCTTACTTCACAAGCTTTGAATGAAATGTCAGGAGCAGAAATATTTTTTAAATGTGAAAACTTTCAACGCATGGGTGCTTTCAAAATGCGTGGTGCGGCACATGCTATTTTGAATTTATCCGCTGAGCAAAAAATGAATGGCGTCGTCACTCATTCTTCTGGAAATTTTGCTCAAGCAGTTGCGCTAAGCGCGAAAATGCAAGGCATCAAAGCTTACATTGTCATGCCGTCCAATGCACCTCAAGTTAAAAAAGATGCCGTGCGAGGCTATGGTGGAATCATCACGGAATGCGAACCAACCATTGATGCTCGACAAGCTACAACCGATAAAATTTCCGAAGAAACTGGCGCTGCAAAATTGCATCCTTCCAACCAAGTTGATGTCATTTTAGGTCAAGGAACTGCCGCCATGGAATTGCTGGAAGACCATCCTGATTTGGAGGTGATCATGACTCCAATTGGAGGCGGAGGACTTGTTGCTGGAACTGCACTTGCTGCTCATCTTTTTGGAAAAAATTGTAAAACGATTGGTGGCGAACCCTTTGAAGTTGATGATGCTTATCGCTCTATTTTGAGTGGAAAAATTGAAACTAACGAGACTACCAATACTGTTGCTGATGGCTTGCGAACTATTTTGGGAAATCATAATTTTCCAATTATCCAACAACATGTCGACGAAATTATTCGAGTGAAAGAAGAGGAGATTATTGCCGCTATGCGATTAATTTGGGAACGCATGAAAATAATTATTGAGCCATCCTGCGCTGTTCCTTTTGCTGCTTTGCTTCGTGAAAAAGAAAAATTCGCAGGACAGAAAATTGGAATTATACTTTCAGGTGGTAATGTTGATCTAGGAAATTTACCCTTCACCTAGCACCAAATACGAGTAACAATAAACACGTAGCGTGCTGCTAAAGCATCACGCTACGTGTTTCGCACCGCTTCGTGCTAGCCCATAGAATTTAAACATCATATTTATCTAAATCCAAATTTTCAATTAATCGAATTAATTTTTGTGCATAATTCGGATCAGTCGCATAACCTGCCCTTTTCAAACCTACCGCCCAATTTTTATAATCCGTTTTTTTTAACTCCAATAAATGTTTGTATCGATCTTTTTGTAAGAAAAGCGAATGTGCTCGAAAGCTTTCCCAAACAGAAGAATAAGTTCTAAAAAAATCTTTGTGATGGTCATCTGAGAAATTTTTACAATGTCCTTTTTTACATTTTTTAGAAAAACATTTTATCCCAAAATGATTGTTGGCATCTCTTGCCAAAGGACTCTTTCCCGCTTGACTTTCAAGTAATCCTTGAGCCAAAGTAATGCTCGCAGGAATTCCAAATTGTTCCATTTCAGTTCTAGCCACATCGGCAAATCTTTTTACGTAAGTATATTGTTGGGAACTTGGTTTGGAAGGAACCTCAAAACTCAAATTTTCGGATGTTATTTTTTCCTTGACTTGTTTTTTCTGAAAAAATGAGTCCCCTACTCTATTTGAGTTTTCAGCAATGAGCCATTTATTTCCAGTATCAAATTGAAGCTGAATATGAAAATCTTTAATCCCTAAAAAGAAAATAAAAATTAGAACATAGCCGAGTCGCCATTTAAAAGGCTCCATCCAAAGCCATACGAGTTGCACCTTCGCCCATGCTAGGCGTTGCATTTTTTGTAACATAATTAGAATAGTTTTATAGTTTAGAAATAATTCCCGTAAAGACAAGGCATGCCTTGTCTCCACCTAACAGTAGCCATACACAAGCACCTTAACTAATTGAAAATCAATTAGTTAAAATCGTGAAAATTAATATTTAAAAGATTATTTGGTGAATTTTGAGTAGTAACTAGCGAATAGTTTTTCTCAAATTTGGAAGACGTATTGTTCTATCGTTAATCTAAATTAGAACAAAACTTTTGAATAAAAAAATGGCTTTTCTCAAAAATTAGAGAAATTCTGATTTTAAGAAATAGGATAAATACATAACTAATTGAAGGTGAGGATCTTAAGTTTTTATTTTTTACAAAAATGTAATTGTATTGTTATAGAAAATAATTTTTCGCTACTTTTCTTTCAGAAGAAACCGTTGAAGTTTTGATAATTTATCGGTGTTAATTAGATCAATTTTCATTTCCAATAATTTTTTCCAAAGATTTTCATCTTCAGGAGTGGCCCAAAGTCGCGCTTTTTTTCCTTGATCATGAGTTGCTTTTATGAAATTAGATATTTTCAAAAATGCAACTTCATCGACCTGACTATAATCTTCTACCTCTGCCACTTTCCCTGCATTTTCACTTATAAAAGGCATCAAATGTGATGGATAATTTTTTGCCAAATCACTTGGCCGACCATCCAAAGTCATCAGTTGCAAACTATCATTTAGCAATGCTTCAAATGGCCGATCACCAGAAAGAATCACCGTTACTTTCCCTTTATGAAATTTTCCATTTTCATAGTAATTCAACATTTCCCGAAATGGATATAGTAAATATCGAAGCTCTCGATAGGTCTGAGTTGAATAACTTTTTATATCAATCCATAAATAAAAATCACCTTCGTAGCCTTTGTAAATTTCTTTATCACCTCTTTTCCATCGTCGCCAAAGCGGTTTGAGATATTGCCGGTTGAGCGGTCTTAATCTTGGAAAAGTTCGATCAGGCATATCATGACCGACTACCAATTTTCCATAAATATAAAGTACATCTGCTTCCACACTTGTAAATCCATGTCGCAACGCATCCTTCAAAGGACAATTTCGATAATAGTCATTATGCGAATGTGCTTTCGGTAAAGGAATCACTTGTGCTGACAATGAAACTGCCGTCAAAATGAATAAAAGAAATAATAAAAAGAAAATTTTAATTTTTGGCATTTAAAAGTAATTTGTTTTTGAATAATATATTTACATAAGTCCAAAATGATACCTTAATCAATTTCAGATATTTGAGCAAGTTGACCGTTAGTAATTTTTATCAAATCATCCGGTTTTAATTTTACTAAGATTCCTCGCATTCCTGCATTGACAAAAATAGTTTCAAAATCTGTAGCAGATTCATCCAAGAAAACTGGAAATGGTTTTTTCATTCCTATCGGCGAACAACCGCCACGAATATAACCCGTCAAATTCAATAATTCTTTTACAGGAATCAACGCGATCTTTTTATTTCCCGAAACCTTAGCAATTGACTTTAAATTTAATGTTTGGATTCCATTAATCACGGCAACTAAAACCCCGTTTTTGTCCCCTTTTGCTACTAATGTTTTGAACACATTTTCGGCTTTGAGAAAATTATCATCTGCTATTTTTTTGACTGACAAGTTCTCTTCGTTGTATTCGTATTCCAAAGTTTCGTAAGGAATGTTTTTTTGATCAAGTAATCGAAGTGCATTTGTTTTTTTCATAAAATTGGAAAACTTAATTTATTATTAGACTTGTTAAATTTTCTCTATCGTACACGAATTGCTCGAATTGCTCGAAAGTCCCCAGAAAACTACTACTCGAAATTATTTCAACAAGTTGAAATATCCGAAATTTCACAAGCTTAGCGATTCGTGGACATTCGAATGAATCTGACTGGCCAGATTTTAGTGATAGAGCTAAATCATATCTTCAAAAATTTGTGTAATTCGTAAAAAATAATGGCAAAAAATAAAACTGTCCGGTAGAGAAATTAAGTTTTAAGCCAAAAAATGAAAATTACAAAATCTTAATTAGTTTTCCACTCCTATCATTTTTTTCCTAGCTTTAAAGATTACTAATCTTAATCTTTAAAGCCTACTAAAATGCTAAGCAAAATTTTGAAATTCATCGGTATCATAATTCTACTCCTCATCGCCATTGCCCTTTTTAATTATGAAAAAATAAACAAGCTCCGCAAAGTTGTCGGCCTATTTGAAAAAGAAAATATTGTTGAAAATTTTCTACACATGGAAGACCTCAATGAAACTACAACGCTAGTCAAATCCTCCTCCCCTACTCGATTGCCAGTCAACATATCTCATCAACTTCCTACAAGTTTTTCAAGCAATGGACAAACCATAGAGGTACAAGATTTCTTGGATCGTTCCTTGACGACGGGGCTGATGATTATCTATAAAGACACTATTATTTTTGAAAATTACCTGAGGGGGTTGACTCCTGAGACAACTCATATTTCATGGTCGATGGCAAAATCTTTTGTTTCTGGAATGATTGGAATTGCGCTGGAAGAAGGGAAAATAAAAAGTATCCAAGATCAGATTACTGATTATTTGCCACAGTTTAAAGGGACAGGTTACGAAGGAGTCACTATTAAAAATGCTTTGGAAATGAGTTCTGGAGTAGGATTCAATGAAGATTATGCTGACTTTAATTCTGATATCAATCGGTTTGGAAGATATTTTGCCTTAGGCCAATCGTTCGAAAAATTTGCTTTGAGCCTCAAAAATGCTCGAAAGCCAGGAACCTTCAATCATTATGTCAGCATCGATACGCAGGTGCTCGGAATGGTTTTGAAAAAGGCAACGGGGAAAACCATTACCGAATATATGCAAGAAAAAATTTGGACTCCGATGGGGATGGAAGATGATGCTCAATGGATTATTGATGAGGATGGAATGGAAATGGTGTTGGGTGGATTGAATGCCACTTTGCGGGATTATGGAAAATACGGTTTGTTGTATTTGCATGAAGGAAACTGGTTTGGTAATCAGATTGTTCCACAAAGTTGGATCAAACAATCGGTAATGATGGATGGTTCTCATTTGCAACCTGGTGTCAATGAATTTTCGAGTAGCGATATGGGATATGGTTTTCAATGGTGGATTCCGCAAGAAGCTGATGGTGCTTATTTGGCATCTGGAATTTATAATCAACACATATATATACAACCCAATCGAGATTTGGTGATTGTGAAATTATCTGGTAATTATCACTTCAAAACAGATAAGAATTTGGAAAAAGCTCAGCATATTGATTTCTTTAAAAGTATCGTTCAACAATTTCCTGAAAATATAATTGCGGATAATTCTGTTGAATAAATATAAAAAGAAATTTAATGAATAATAATTTAATAATTCCACTTTTCGGTTTGCTCTCCTTTTTACTACTTTTTGGGTGTAAAAAAGATAATGCAATTGAGTACATAGTTGACTCGGACTTTGAGAAATATGTTCAACAATTTATTGATGAAGGAGCAGCCCGAGGAGTGGAAATTGACTTTGGCGATACTGGTTTATTGATTGAATATTCAGATAGAATGGTGGTTGGTGCCAGCGGTTTTTGTTACTTGGGGGAGCATCATATCGTAATTGACAAATCAGAATGGAATGCCTTGACTGATACTCAAAAAGAGTATTTACTTTTCCATGAATTGGGGCATTGTGAATTGGATCGCCGACATAAAAATGACCAATTTGATAATTTACTTTGGAAAAGTCTGATGCGTGGCGACCCTTTAGTGGGTACTCAACAAAATATCCCAGTTCCATACTTTGGTTTTCGGAAAAACTATTATCGAGATGAATTATTTAGTCAAAATACCGTTGCACCTGATTGGAGTAATCCAACTTTTGCCATCGATGATGTTGCCCTAGCTCATAAAGAATTACTCATCGAGCGACAAAATACTTCTAAAATTTCTGAAACACCATCTGCAGTTGGCGATAATTTTGAAATGGAATTTCAAATTAAAGGCATTAATAATGTACCCTTTATTACTGAGTTAACTTGGGGAAAAGGTTCCCAAAAATTCTTTGTCCGTATTTATCGGAATTTTGGTACATATATAGGTGTGCTAGAAAATGGCAAAGATCAACGAGTATTTTATCATCCTACGAAAAATAATTTGGACAAAATAACGGTTCGGCAAAAAGATGCGTTAACCCAATTATATTTTGATGATAATTTAATTTATCATTTTGATGAATTGCCCGTTGCACTTTCCAATATTAGATTAGAAGCGAGAGATGGAAGTGACGTTTTGAGTTCGAGCTTTTCAATTGAAAATTTTCTACTCAATAGGTTATTGTAAATTTTACTCTTGCCATTTTAAATCATCAGGTAACTTTTTCAATCCATGATTGGTTTTTCCTACATATAGAAAATGTATTTTTTAGAAAAAACCATAAAATTCCAATAGCCAACAATAAACCATCCCATCTTATTAAAAGTTATAGATCATTTCTATTTTCTGTCAAACTTGCTAACATTCCCAACACGAAACTTATTAGTTACAAAATCCAAATTTGAAATTTCAATCTAATTACCTTTTTAGCAATTACTATTGGATTAACCCTAGCACTCACTGGTAATTCCATCGTTGAGTATTTTGGCAATCGTACAACTTTAGGAATTATGCTTGTCGCAGCCTTAATCATTGGTTTTACTTACTTGATCGGATTTAAAAAACTGAACAGGATTTTACCCAAAAATAAAATATCTTATGATTTTCTTAAAACAGCAAAATGCATGAAATAATCTTTATTATTCATGCATTTGCTGTAATTTTACAGCAGAGTAGTAAATCCCATTTTTGAAAAAAAACTCCCCTCCCCTATCGCAAGTAAACTCCTAAATAGCCGTCTGCTTCAGCTGACTTAAAAAAAGAAAATGAGCTCCCCCCACCCTATTAATCTAAATCACCATTTCGAAACAATTGAAGTTATGGATAGAACTCGAGGGGTAAAAAAATCAAATCATTATTTTCTAACATTTCTACTTTCAAAATATCCAAAACCAATTTCTCAGAAAATCTCTCAAGTTCATCTTCAAATCAAAAACTAACAACAAATTTACGTTTGCTGTATTAATTACAGCTTTTTACAGAAAAATACAGCAATTTAAAGCAAATAATTTTTACCTAATAGTCACTCTTTTTTTTCCCTTGAGTTTTATTCAACTATCTCGCAGCAAGCTGACGAGGAATCATAAGTAATTGTATCGTAAGTATTTCATAGCTCGACTTTTACATGCCCATATGGGAAGTCGGGGAAGAAATTAAATCACAGAGACTTCAACCATCCACTTTATTGCTGTTTGGCTAAAGTATGAAATTTTCAATATGTTCCCCGACTTCCTGCGGACAAGTAAAAATCGGGCTATAAAATCCTTGCTTCTATTACACACAATAGAAGTATCGGGGAATTATTTAGATTAAAAGTGACACTATAAGTAACTTGTCAATATTAAATATAGTTTTTGACGGTCTATTTTTCTCCATTTTCTCCATAAAAATAATTCCGAACCATAGGGTAGGCAATGATTTTTTTGAAAAAACTAGCAAAAAAATTCCCTCGCCAAAATTCTATATTTAATAATGACCAATTACTTATCACAAAAGAAATCATTGTCAAGAACCTTTAAAATACTATTACCTAAACAAAAAACAAGTATAACTTTAATATTGCTGTATTAAATACAGCTTTTTACAGAAAAGCACAGCAAAATAAGGGCATCTCTCCCTTTAACTATCCTTGATACTCCACTCTTTATCGTTGTATTTAAAATACTCAACATTCATTTTTATAAAATACCCAAATTTAAATTTCTCTGCCGCACACTTTTGCTCTTTGCCACAAATTCTCAGGAATTACTCGATTTTTTGACGATATGATTTAACCCTATCACCAAAATCTGATAAGTCAGATTCATTCGAATGTCCACGAACCGCTAAATTTCGGATATTTCAACTTGTTGAAATAACTTCGAGTAGTAGTTCTCTGGGGACTTTCGAGCAATTCGTGAAATTCGTGGCAATTTCCAAAAAATGTACGGTAAAGAAATCTAAATAGATCTACTCAAAGTCAATAAACCAATAATTATAAAAAAATAACTGCAAAGTTTTCACCATCACAACTTTTAAAATTGGATATAAATTCAATTCATTAAGTATCGTCTATACTTGAAAATTAGAAAAGATGAAGTCTTCTTTAACATTTACTATTCCTTAATTTAGAAATTATGTTGTTCCACTCCCACTAAATACATAGCAGGAAGGAAACCTTCAATTTATAAACTGAAATCGAAGAACCACTTTCCATAATATGGCTTCCAGCAGAAAGAGTCGATTCCTTTTTATTTCTGTAATATTTACAGACAAATACAGCAAATGATGGAATAAAACAATATTTATACAGTTTTTTACAGCAATACTCTGTATATCTATTTTTTAATCTATTCAACTAACTATATTCGCCTCATTCTTTCATACTTAAAAACCAAGTACCTATGATTATTGCGGTTACCAACCTCAAAGGCGGTGTGGGAAAAACCACCATCGCTACCAACATTGCAGTAAGTTTTGCTCACCGAGATTATGATGTTTGCATTGTTGATACTGATTTAGGACAACAGTCTTCTATGGAATGGTCTGGAAACAGAAGCGAAGAAAGGATCAGAATTCCTGTTTTCGGAGTCAGCATCAAACAGCTCAATAAAGAAGTGGAAGGATTGCAAGAGAAATATGATATTGTGATCATTGACGGGACGCCTCAATTATCTGAGTTGGCCGATAGAACGATTCTAGCGAGCGATTATTTAATCATTCCGCTAATGCCTAGTATTTATGATTTTAGAGGCTTTGAGAATTTCCTAGAGCGCTTTGAACAAATCCGAGGATTGAAAGAAGCCAATGGTGGAAAAGTAAAAGCATTGGTCGTGCTCAATCGAGTGGTATCAAAATCTAATGTCAGCAAAGAAATAAAAGCAGCCGTCAAGGAATACGATGTTGTTTTATTAAAAGCAAATATCAACAACCGAGTTGCCTATGCCGATTCTGCAACTGATGGACTTGGAGTGGTGGAGTATAAAGATGCAAAAGCTAAAAAAGAGATCAATAAATTGACTGATGAGCTCGAAAAAATATTAAGCTAGAATACTGAAAAATATGTAATATTTCTGTAAATTGCTGTATTATTTACAGAAAAAACTATTTTTACTGCGATTTACTGTATTAATACAGCAAATTTCCTCAAAAAAATAACCAACATTATGCCAATCAAAAAGAAAATCACCTCAAAAAAAATCACCAAAGTAATGGATGCTGCAGTCCAAGAGAAAGCTTTGGAACAGCTACAAAAAAAGGATAAAAAGAAAAACGTGCAACGAGTAACCGTTGACTTCCCGCAATATCTCTATGAAAAAATGAAGATAGAAACTGAAGATACAGGGCAGACTTTAAAAGGATTTATCGTTGGATTGGTCAGAGAACATTTTACTCGAAAAGAAGGGTAGTGGTTGATTATAATTAGCTAATTAATCTTACACTTGAATCTTTGTATTTCGTATTGGAATCAAACATTCCGAGACCTTGCAGATTTTAATAATTTGCAAGGTCTTTTGATTTTATGGAGTAATCAAGTTCTTAATTCCATCTTTGGAAAACAATCCACCAATTCCATTTTTCAATTTTAAAGCGATTTAAGGCAATCTTCCAACCGATAACTTAGATATTCACTAATCCTTATGTAAACGCGCTAAAATCACCTCAAAAGCATTTTAAAAGCTCTTTCCTTCTTCTTCTTTAAATTCAAAATCTGAATCCTGATTTTATATAATTCACTAAGTATTAGTTTGGACAGGAAGCACACGACCAGCAATATGCTGTAAAATTCATGCATATAGCTGGAAATGATTCATTTTTAAAGCATTATTACAGGAAAATACAGCAATATTAAATAAGAAAGCTCAGTATCGATAGAGTCTAAATGGAAAGTCAATTGAGTTTCACCATTGGGTCAGATTGAAATTCAGGGAATTGTTGATTATAGAAACCTAGAATTTATATTGATTTGGGGAAACTTAAAGAATATCGGGCTGAGAATAATAAGGGCAAGATTAGAGTGTGAAATTCTAGCGAGGGAACTTTTGTGAGAGTTTTTCCTGGAAAATAGTTGCATCCTTTTGAATGAAATAATACTCAGTTTTTCCGTGATACGATTCTCCGATTCGCTAGTTGTTCCACAACTTTCCAAGTCGTTTTTTATTTTTTCGATTTGGAAAATCGAAGAACGGGAAACGACTCGGATTAGTCGGATTGCGGGAGGTCGCTAGAATATACCGTCAAAAACTACACTTACTTTTTGCTCTTCTAGAAATATCAAACAAGAATCCACAGCATTTTTCCAAAACTTCAAAATCTTCAAAATCGCTGGTATCAAAGCTGATAGAATATAAATACAGCAATTAGCTTTAAATATGCTGTATTATGCTGTA
>Ga0115005_10001114_pt1 | contig 21143 bp, 25 predicted proteins | sample ArcOceMetagenome_FD_87163 | JGI IMG/M metagenome (GOLD analysis project Ga0115005, IMG submission 87163) | Marine eukaryotic phytoplankton communities from Arctic Ocean - Arctic Ocean - Greenland ARC118M Metagenome | ecosystem: Environmental > Aquatic > Marine > Oceanic | place: Arctic Ocean... | reverse complement strand
TCGTAGAGTTCTCAGAAACGGGCTCAATTTCCATTTCCATAATGGCACTTGGATCGTCACCTCCATCATCATTTCCAAGAGAGACAGGAAATTCATTGCTTTCGTTGGAATCTGAAGCTGGAACCGCGTCATTACTTGTATGGTCGCCACCACGAATGTTCTTTATGTCGCTTGCATCAGTAGTCGCCGCATCCGCATCCGCATCCGCATCCGCATTCGCATCCATACCACTGACAGCTGCAGCTACACGTACAGGGATCGCCGTGGGAGCCTTATTTTTTCGAAATCGAGAAATGATGGAATTCGAACCTTGACTATTTCCAACAGGATTCTGCTGATTCACTGCTGTACGTGTATGCTGTTGTTGTTGTTGTTGTTCCCCCTCCATATCCATATGCATATGAATGTACGAACCACCATCGGCATCGGCACCGGCACCGGCATCGGCACCGGCACCAAGAGTCTCAGTTTCAAAATCCATTGTACTTCCAGTCACACCAACATCGGCGGCACTATCAATACTCGTAATCGTATCAAATCCGCCAAGTCCAACTGCATGAATGTCACCATCACCTTCCTCATGCTCATGATCAAAATGCTGGTAATCCATGGAAAAGGTTTCATAAGCTGATGCTCCAGAAGCCGATGCTCCGCCGGGAGTCATTGGTCCAGCGCCAAAGGAAGTAAACATGTTCATGTTGGCATCGTGCTCGTGCTCGTGCTCGTGCTCGTGATTCATGTTGCTATCGTCATTCTGATTGGCTTCTTTGGTGGGTGTTTTAGCAATAGAAAGAAAGGTATGTGACGTCGATCCCATGCTCATTCCCGATTCATTGGGATTGGATGTTGCATTGTTATTGCTGTTGATGTTGATGTTGCTGTTGCTGGACGAGCCATGATCATCCGTGGTGGTTGCTGTTGCTGTTGCGGCAGCGTTTGACTGCTTTTTGCGTGCCGCAAATCGTCCAAGTCCCGGCATTTTGAAATATCAAGGATGCGAGATGTGAAGTGAGTGCAGTGCAGTGCAGTGAAGTGACAAGTGACAGTCCGTTTCCTTTGCCCGACCGATCGTGTAATGCACTTGTGTCCCTGTGCTTGAGCCGTGATGGTCGAATTTTGAATCATCATCACCATCAAATCGCTTTCGATTTCAAAAAGTGATTTTTTGTTCTTTGAAAAAGAGCGGGTAGGTGGGGGGGTCTCAAAGAGACAAACTGGCTCACTCACCCCTCAAATTCAAAAGAGAACCAACAGCCAGCGTCCAACAGCAAATTTTGGCTGCTAGCTAGTAGAGAGGTGTTTACTCGTAGTTTGGACTACATTCAACACGTGCGACATCGTGTTTTGCAACGAAAACCTCCGTCAACACATTGAACATTGACAATTTACGTAACGGATCACGGCAAAACTCGTCATCTTGATCACGTGAGGCGCACCACCCTCCTCCAACCCAACCCATACATTCTTGAAATAAAGGGGATAACACAACATCAACATAACAGTCCATTCCGGTACAAAATTGCCAGAGTTGCGGTTCCGATAAAATCGAATCAGAAACTAGAAAGAGAACAGAACGGTACGGCGGGGTAATTCTCCTGTAAGCTAAGTTCTTGAGTAGTCGCGTCCTCCAATAATCGGCCTTTCGTACACACGTACCGCAAAAACAATTCTCAACCAGAGAAAGGCTGGAGAGTAGGTCGCAACGGACGGCAACGAATTTATTTTATTTTTCGACACATCTTGTGTTTTATAAAAAAAGAGCGGTAACAATCCTCATCACTTGACCAAGAGATTGATTCAATACAAGACATTCATTATCAATCATCGATCGCATAGTTTGTCTATAAAATGCCAGTTTACGTCTGCAAACCTGGATGGGGAACTGTGGAGCCTTGGCGGCACGGAATACCCGTCTACGGATATCCATTTCCCATGAATGATGACGCCCCCAGTGCTGGCGTCGATACCGATGCCAATGCCGATGTAGATACTACTACTCACACGGATACAAATATTCCCAATGCATCATCACGCACCACGCGAGCAACGACAACGACAACGAATCGTGATGGAGCGGAAGTTTGCACCCCCTCTCCCAATATTAGTTCCACGGGCATCCTCCGAGAAGGCAACTACAGTCAGCAGCAGCACAATGACAATCACAACAACCCTCGTGATGGAGATAGACCCAATCCTCCATCCTTTTATACTAGAACTAGACAAATGCAGAATACGAATACGAATACATCTACAATACAACCCCCACCTGCACCCGCACCCCGAAATACGGAGACGAGAACAAATGTGATTCCAGAAGCTATACCCATCCGCCGCGTGCGGCACTCGGAAGTCGTGCTAGTCGATGAGGTTTCCGTGCACTTTAATAAATATTGGCTTAGATTGCTCTGGCCCGGTTCGAGGGGTGGAGTGGCGGGATATATTGTGCTAGGCGGGACGAATTCCGTGCCGAATGATCGGGTGAGGGAATGGAAGGAGAGGCTGAGGGGTGCCGTTGGTGGAATTGAATTGGAGGGGTTTGAAGTTGGGGGTATGAATATGAACATGGGTATGAATGATGGTGATGAGAGTGGTGGTATTGGTATTGGTATTCCACCTGATGCTGATACTGGAAGTGGCGGTGCTAGTGTTTTGAATCATGAGAGTAGTACTAGTGCTCCTGAAGGTGAGTTAGTCTCAAGTTAGTTATGAAGAGATGGCATTGTGGTACTGTATTTAGAATTGGGATGTCCTTGTATCGGGACTCGGGACATGGACATTCCGTCCCTTGTGGCTTTTTGACAACATTCACTCACCTCTGTCTTTTACGTGTACCTCTTTTTCCTTACAAAATTGTGTAACATACAGAAACTGAACAGGATGATCACGACTTAGACGATCATCAGAATGATTCAGATAATGATTCCATTATTGATGATGAACCAGACATCCTACACCAAGTTGGGGATTCCAATAGTCTCACACATTTCACACCAAGATGCGAATCCACCGGACTTTATTTTCCATCCACCACTACAATGGAATTGCTAGCCATGTATGATGATGGTATTGATCCTGCGCCTTCAGTCTCGTCCATTGCGGATCAAACGGAAGATGAAGCTGAATCAGGTGAACCAGTGTTTTGCCGTATTTGCCGTGAAGGATTGCATGATGTGGATTATGATTTTGAAATGGAAGGCCAAGGTGGATCCGGATCCAATCAAGGACAAGGGCCCGCAAATCCTGTGGATGGGGGGAGGCCAATGGACGCACCCGTCATTACTGAAACTTTGAGTCCGACGGGTGATCCCGCTCTTCCAAATCGCAATGAACAAAATCCGTCAGCGCCAGATTCTCAGATGAATACGAATCATCAATTGGCTCCTACATTCAAGATGACATCCCCACCACCAGTGCGTGCTCAACAATTAAATCATCCCTATGCAGCAAATCCTCTCTTGGTTCCGTGTGAATGTTCTGGATCTATGGCATTTGTTCATTATTTGTGTATCGAGCAGTGGCGTTGTAGATCACATCATCCCGCTGCGAAAAATGGTCTCAATTGCGAAACTTGTAATGCTAGTTATACACTCCCGCCACCACCGTCTCGTCCTGATGTCAATGAAGAGGAAGATTGGTTGGAGGCGATGCCGCCTCATGTGTTAGCAGCCCTTAGGCGTCCACATCCCTGTTGGCAAATCGGTGCTGCGGTTGTGAGGAGAAAATGGCTTCGCCCCATTGCGCCAGTTCTTACAAGTCCTATTGTTGCTCTATACTGTCGTGCGAGGAGGACATTGAAGAAAAGAGGTGTGAGCCGTAGGAGGTGGGCTTGCAGTTTGTGCAGAAGGCGTGCAAGGTGGAAGTGCGTTCGTTGCTTGAGGTCGTATTATTGCTCAAGGCAGTGTCAGAATGTTAGTTGGCATATTGTGCACAAGCACGTCTGCTACAAACCTGTTCGGTTTTGGTGGAGTGTTGTCGTTTATGGCCTCGCATTTGTTTACTTTCTGCCGGGGGTTTTAAGTTATCCTCTCATGTATGACCTCAGTTTGACTTTCCTGTGGTTATCCTTTGTCGTCACGGGGATTATTGGCGGTGGTATCGCAACTATTTTGAAGAAACAAATGGGAATTGACATTCGTGGCCGCGGATTAGAGGCATTAGTTGTAATCATGACTTTCTGGTTGGCAAGTATCTGTTGGGGACTCGTTTGGGCATTCTTTGGAGATTCTAGTGAATGCAAAGGTGTTTTCAATTATGATCTCCCATTTGGTGCTTCATCTCAAACTTCAATATTGCCAGAAGATGTCACGAAGGATCTTGGTCTAATCGCAGCAATTGTTCGATACTTCATTTTGAAGCCTGCTAAAGAGGGTCTAGTCTATATTGACAAGATGCTTCTCAAACTTTGGCCTGTTTCAAAATGGATATGTGCCTTTGACGACAGTCTAAATGGCGACGAAGTTGAACATTCAACATGTTTGCAATTAACTCAAAATGCAAACCCGGAACTGATGACAGCAGAGAATGGCGAAAATTGTATTTCTGATGTTAATACTGTTGTGTTATTTTGGGCGATGGCCGTGTGTATGCATGGTATGAGCTATATGCTCAAAACAATAGACAGGCACCGAAGAGCTGCCGCAGCTGCAGCGAGGCATCCTAGACCCCACCAAGACTAAATTTTGAATGAAATTAACATGCACTGGGGAATCCCTTAATATTTTGAACAAGTTTGAAAGTACACCTACGTTACAGCAAAGATTCAGAAAGTATGAACGGTACACGCGTACAGTGTATGATCAGGATACCGCTAACATAAACTTATATTATCAACGCATTTTTTGGCACACATCCCCATTCGTTTTTCTCAGTGTGGTGCACCATGTTTATAACGAGTCAAATGAACCAATACAGCACCAGCAACGACACAACAAACAGCCATGATGATCCCAAACTGCATAAACATGCCCTTCAACTCCTTCGTTTTGTCTTCTTCTAGGCGGCGTATTGCTTCGATTCCTGCCCCTTCTTGTCGGCTTATTGCTTCGATTTGTGCCACATCTAGTTGGCGAAGTGCTTCGATTTCTGCCCTCAATGCATCCAATTTGTCCACGTCTGACTTGTGCAGAGACTCCATCTCCTCCTTCATATTTCTTTGTCCATCTACTATTTCTTGAATCATGACGTCACCTGCCCCGTCCATGTCGCTGTTTTGTAGAGACCCGATGCGATACAATTTCCTCTCTCTTTCTTGTTTGTCTGGGTGAGTCTGGTATTTGAGTAAATCTGCATCTGATGGAATGATTTTCATGCTACCAACTGAAAATCCTCTTGCGCTTGCATCGAGCCTTCTTCCGGTGGCATCTTGCACTTCACTCCGCAACATGTAAAATAGCTGAGTAGAAAGATCTCTGTCAGCTGGGCGAGGAAGACCTTTCTTCAATTTTCTTCTTCCATTGGCCGGTGGAAGAATATTCAAAAGCGCAATTACTTGATTCGTCGTTTCGTGACAATTCAAATCAGCAAGTTCCAAGCGACTGGTATCGGACATCTCCAAAGTCAATGCAATAGAATTCTTAATGTCGTCCGATAAGTTGGTAACAGTGGCGTCTGTGCAGTCCATGTCCTCGAGTGTAAAAGTAAATGATGTGGAAGACTTTGACAAATCCAAATCAGCAAAAGTACGACTAAAATTGATGTTGAAGTCCATCTCATTGCCATTGACATCCTTCACTGCAGATACACTCTCCTCCCCAATTGCACCAATCGTGACGGTGAAGGTCTTGCCCATTATAAGGTCTGGTTCAAGAAGTTGACCTTGGTCGATTTGAAACCCAATCTTTCGCCCCTCACAGATAACATGAAGATTGTCCTTATCGAAGACATAATTGGTATCCAATACATCAACAACAAGATCAAAGCTAAGCGGTCTGCCACAGTCCAGAGGCTCTGTGAACACAACGGAGACTTCTTCACCGAGTAGAATATCGTTCCGGAGAGGCAAGGGTTCGCCATACATTTCTGGTTTGGTGAGGTCAATGACTCCAGTCAAGGTACTTGCTCTGGAAGAGTCTATATCAGCTGGCCCTCCTAGAGGATCACACCTAGTCTCCACCATAATTTCATATTTACTTTCGAAGCCACCGTGGAACCAATCAAGTGTAGTATATCCGTAATCGTCTTCTGGGGCATACTTGGCTGCAAAATCAAGTTCTACAGCGCCATCAGTGAGTTCTATGAGAGCTGGTTGCCAGGTCATCTCGCCAAGTTTACGATAACTGAGATAGATATTTTCCAACCGGCCAGAAGTCTTGCTTTGGAAGCTGGACGTCCCAAAATCAGGATTGAACACAGTAACTTTGAAATTCTCCTGTTGCTCTTTGCTTGATTTTGTGTTCACCAAAAATCCGCGGTCGCGTGACAATATACCTGCCCACTGGACTTTAGGACATGGCTCAACAAACTTTATGAAATTGTTGGCATCCTCGGGCCCGTCCTTGAAATTGTAAAGAGGGATAGTCACAGAATTCGGTTTCGTGGAGTCGCCAGACCCGAAGAGAGCAACGGTGAGATCATTTTGAAGACTGTGATAATAGAACAATTTCAAAGAAATAGGAGTTAGTTGTCTTATATTGGAACAAATAATCTGTTATGAGAAAGATACTTACCTTGCGTCGTCCATACAGGCACTTTCGAAGGTCAAAGGCACTGCTTTGTTTACGAACATCCTAGGACCTTTTCGGATTGTCAGTGTCTTTTTGATTGGCACGCCACTGAGAACCGAGTAGTATACTCTACTCTCAAAGAGCGGTGATCCATCGACTTTAATTTCCATATTACCTTCGTTATCATTCAATTGCGCATAGAGAGCAAATAAAGACTCGTCTCCTACCCCTACATTCGTGAGCTCGAGCTCAAACACCATTTCATCGTCAGGAAAGACAAACTGACTTGGGTATTTTTGAATCTTGATTCCGGGATCTTCTTGAGGTAAGGTACCTAAACACCAAAGAGAGAGGGGTTGTGAGATTAGCACTGCATGGACGAGGACCTCCAGTGATTTAATTAATGCAACGTACCTGCTTCCCATGGGCATTTGCTCCGACCTGCTATTGTATCAAACACAACTGACCCATATTTAGTGTCATAAAAGACATCGACTACAAATTCATCCCCCGGGTTCTCGTCACCAAGAACAAAAGATACCTTGGTCTCCTTTGTGTTCTTCATTGATTTTTTCCAATTGTGTGTGTACTCCACTTTAAACTGGATAGGTACAATTTTAAGGCTAACGCCGACGCCAAAAACTTTGAATTTTGTTTCTTCCAGAGAAGGAAGTTTGATTTCTGTGGTCGATTTCACCTCGCAGCCATAAACACATCCAGTTTTTGAATCTTCTCGAATTTTCTTTAGTTCCATCTGATACTTTGTTCCGCCACCTATGTGTAGCAGATTTGACAATAGTCAGTGACCTTCGCAAGAAATCAAAATAACTTGTGATCAAGGGATTTCAGAGATAAAGCTTACCTGCAATTTGAATACGTTGAGAGTTTCTCATTTCGTCCTTTGCTTTTTCTTTCTCTTTTTTATATTCAGTGTCAAGCTGAACCGAGCTATCAATGAGGTCGGGAGGAGCCAAGCCTGATTCAACGTCTGGTTTCATTAATTCAACCTCACTATCTTCGTCTAGCTTCATTTCTGAATCACCATGCATACCCTCGGAACCGAAACCTGTCATCCAATTAACGATACTATCTCTTTCCGGCTCCAAATTCAAATTGACTAACCAGCCATCTCGCCCATCTTTTATGGATTGGAGGTCTGCCTCTTCTTCTTTTATTTCTTCACACTTGGTTTTCTCATCGGAAGAACATTGACTATTCTGCAGCTCCTCGTCCTCGTTGCAACAAACTGGTTCGTTGCTCTTCATGGCGTCAACAGTTTGTTGCTGTTTTGTGATACTCTCGTTCAGTTCTGGGACTTTGACATACTCAATGTGATATCTTGAGTAAAAAGATAGTGCCTGTTTACTAGATGGTGAGTCCACTGAAAAGATTACTTCTGATGGAAAGGGATTTCTGTTATCATCTGGATCTGCTTCCATTATTTTGTTGCGGGCTGGCTCACACAATGTTGCATTCCAAAATACTTCATACACTTCCTGATACTTGACGTATAAATTGGGCACGACAAAAACCTGAGTGGATAGGATTGATTTGTGAGATTCAACTTTCGTGAAAAGGGGAATGATATTAGACACTAAATTGGATGTCTTACATCTGACATGGATCCTGCAGTCCATGGATCTTCACTTGTCTGGAAACTCCATGTAGTTGAGAATGCGTTTGACTCCTCCTCTGTATTATCAAGTACCTTGCCGCCTAAATCTTGTTCGAGTCCAATCCTATGAAAGTCAAATGGTGAGAAAGAGAATGCACCTAGTACGTAGCAGATTAAATTCACAGTATTCAATAAAGTCTCACTTACAAGCCTAAGTCGGAATCTATGCTTGCTGGGTGTTCACAATACATGAAACCAGGTCCTACTAAACCAAACCCAAGTCCCGCACAAGCTAACGGGCTAACAGCAGTATCGGCGCTAATCGATAATGCCATATGATTATTCATATTCAGTGTTTCGCTCGTTGTGTAAGACTTAAAGGTCGTGACTACATTTTCGTAGCTTGCATAGGACATGCCTCCTGGAAATGAAATGGTTATGGTTGGGAGTTAGTAAATTCGTAAAAATATAAGACGAAACCAATTTGGCACAGGGAAGTGGAAGTTTACCTGGTGGGTCACGTAGAACCATAATGGGCTCGTGGGTTGGTAAAGCAAACGAGTTCCCGGGGCCTTTCGAGTACAATCCAGACACAAATACAGCTGATTTGTATTCCACCTCGGAAGTACCACCGATAATCTTAAAAATGATATTCTTTGTGTAAGGCGAGACAATGTTTGGTCGCCCAGTGGCCAGCATTAGATTTTTGAGGCCAGCTTTCCCAATATTCTCTCCTTCCTCGTTTGTATTGTGTGTGACATTGAACAAACAAGCCCCATCCGCCAGTGGAGAACATCTATTTAAAAAATTGGTTGTGTTTTTGTTATCGATCATAGCCTCAAACTCTTCATTTCCAGCAAATGAATCCTTTCCAACCTGATTATTAACGAGGATCTTGAGGTCGTCGTCTACAATGTCGCAGAACACCCCAGTCAATATCTCGTACTCGAGCATCACGTCAACTCTAAAAGCCGTCATATAATCAATTACATGGAGAGAATTGGCATCGCCATAATCAGCTGGGTCAGCGTCATCGCAATTGAGATTGTCCTTTCGTTTTTCAATTAATACCTCCATTCTTAGAACTCCATTGTATTGGAATCGTACGGTGTCTAGGCCTTCTTTTTCTTTTTCCTCAATTGCAGCTAAATTTTCTTCTTCTTCTTGCAAAGTATCAGTGTCCTCGGTTCCTGTTGATGTGTTAGTTTCTACTGACTTCTCTTCGGCCTCAAAGTCTTCTTTAATTTTGTTTGCATCGCGTAGATCTACAACCCTAATGATCGGACTTTCTCCTTGGAAAAACTGCCACACTGGAAAAATCTGCTTGTCGTCTTGGTCAAAGATATCCCTAACCTCAACGTGGATCAAATGAGCTGGAAGGTTATTGTACTCTCGCAGAGTTCCTGATTGAGCAAAGAGCTCAGGCTCCCAGTCGCAATTCGTTACTTTGATCAACACTTTGCTTTTTCCGAGCGGCTTATTACACTGTCCTCCCACGACTTCAACCCGCAGATTAGCCTTTGTGATATCTACAAAATCGTTGTTGAAGAAGGGCGCGTTTTCAGGCAAAATAAGTATACCAGCTGCATAGTCAATATCGGAGGTCTGTCTAAACTCGTGAACACGATACGTTACATCAACTTGGTGAATTGTTGATCCTGCAACAACAGGTAACATGTAGAGCCCACCAATGTCTGTGTTACCACAAACAATTTCTTGGAAAGTTCCGGTGATAGTTTTGTGCATAACGCACACCTTGGCACCAGGCAACGCACAACCCTCTGGGGAGCCCGAGAAAGGTGTATCAGCGATAGAAATCTTACCACTAAATGGAACTGAAGTATCGTCGTAAATATGAAGTGGTTTTTCGAAGTGAAGATGCCTTAGGTACACAATATGTCCATTCTCCTTATCACATCCATCGATTCCATCGTTACAGAGGAACTCGTGGGAGATAGGATCCGGCGATCCTGGAGACGTCTTTGAAAAAAATAGCTTGATGGGAAAATCTTGTGGATTCCGACCCGCGAGAGCTTCATGGTTAGCTTTGATTGAAATAGTGAAGACTCCGCCCTCATCCGACAATACTTCTCCGGAACATCCTTCGCAATCAAGATTCTCATACGTTTCGGACAGAAGTGCCCAAGAAACTTGTACATCCTCGATCGGTAGAGTGCCCTTTGTGGAGAATGAGAATGAGAATATGATTATTAAAATGAAACTGTTCATTGGGCATTTCCTCTCGATTTCTTCCTTTGAATCACGAAGAACTTACCGCATTTGGTTCAGTGGTGACCAAACCATCAATTGATGCCTCCCACGCAATCGTATACGCAGCACAAGCTGCCTGTGACGACGTTAACAGTCTGCGCTCATTGATTCCTTCATATGGTGAATCCATATAATGATCTTGCCTAATGGCTCGCACACAATAAGCGTACTGCTTGCCAAGCTCAAGCTCTGCCAACCGGAGATCGTCAGAAGCTTCAAGCTCCGGCTTGATGAGTGCCTCATAAGGTTGACTTGCAGAATAATAGTAGTCGCTTGTGAAGCTTACTCCTCCTTTAGTGAAATCCGTTAAGAACTCGTCTACTTCACTTGAGCGTGAAAAGGAGAAAGCTTCCTCACAGAGCGAATTGTCAAGGAATTCAAACATTACATGGCCACTTTTTTGCTGAATTTGAAGATTTCTGGGTCTTCCAGTTAAATCTCCTGTACTAGAGTCACCTGAGCAACTTAATACTGTAGGGACGACAATGGTTTCCAAGCCTTCAGAGATAACTTCATCCAGAATGGAATTGTCATCGTATTGCACAGTTATAGTATAACGATAACCAGGACGTAGATCAGCTATCACAACATACTGTTCAATGGTGTTAGGATCTGCGTTCTCGACGACGCTGATTTTATCCTCTACCTCAATAATCACTTCACCATCTAAATCATGACGAGTCAGATTAATCAGAGTGGTGTCCACATCAGCCGTGCCTGCAAAAATCATGGTAAGAGTGGTCGCTGTTACTACAATGTTACCAGAGTCAATGGCAGGCACACATACATCGTTTTCGTCGGATCGGAGGATCTGAGTTAGACCACTTCCTTGATTCAATGCGAGGAACCCCTTACGGCACTGACATTGAATTTGATGAGGCAGATTTGATGATAGTGGTGTAGCATTTGGATCACTGCAAGCACCTTGGAGCTATTGGTTACAAAGGTAAGCAGAGTTAGTCGAAGTCTGTTATGTCTCACTAATGCGTTGTTTGCGATGCCACAAGATAGTTGGCCTAAACTTACCTTAAATGAATAATTGTTGTCATTAACATCCACAGCATGAAGCCAGAGTTTTGAAGGGTCGGTGGCAATTCCTTTTATCCCGAGTTGTTGGCCTACACTTGCGCCATACTTTCCACGAACAGCAATGACCCATGTGTTCTGATTACTGTCCCAATCCCAAACGAAGAGAGCTCCAGCTTGAGTTTTGGAAGAGTCATTAGGATTAGTGGAATATGGTGCAGCAACCGCTAACGAAGTGCCATCATCTGAAAGTCCCACACGATATCCAAATTGTTTAATACCTGTTAGGTCTGTTGGTGGCATGATATCGGATCCCTTTTGGTTCCAAGTTTCGCCATCTGCGCCATCTTGCACACCATACTCATACACTTGCACGATTCCAGTATTAAGATTAATTTGCGAAAAATCAGGACTTCCAACGGCTACAGTGTCACCATCCTTCGAGATTGTGACACCTGTTCCAAAACTAGCATCTGGAAAAGATCCATACAATTCAAATGAATGCTGTTCCCAATCTACAGGATGGGGCCAAGATCCAGGATTAGGTTTATTTACAGCATACCTATAAATGACTACAGTTCCGTGTCTATCTGGCTCAGAGAGCCTCCTCCTCGTTGTTGGAGCTGCTGGCGCTGCCGTTGGTTCTGGCGTTGGAGCTGGCGTCGGAGCTTTGTTTTTTTAAAGCGCGAACAAAACATTGTGTGAGAAAAAGTACAAAGTATGATTATAAATCAATCAACGTGGAAACTTCTGCTTACCTTTTGATGGAGCTTGTGACACTGTCGGAGTTGAGCTAGGTGAAGCTGAAGGTGTGATCAAGACATACTCAGGGTATCCTACAACTAATGTACTCGTATCATCAGCCATCGCTACACTCATTGGTTCATGATCCTCGAACTTAACGTTTCCACCAACGCCGGTGCAAGTGGTGAGATCATATCTATTGTAACACTCAATGACGTCCACAGAGTTTGTCCCAGTGTCAATACTTGCTCTCCATACACCTCTCGCGTGAACGTTTCCTTGGAAGTTCAGCTTTGCCACGGCTAATTCATTTCCTTGGGCATCGAAGTTTCGAGGGGGTAGCACACTCAACCAAACAGTATCCTAAGTTGAAGGAACATACAGTGAGACATTGCGATAAATGGCAAACAACACTGTGATAAAGATGCTGTGATAGCTTACCAATTGATCCGAATTGTAGTCATTTGATTCGTACAATACAATATTACTGAACTCGGACATCACTGCTTCATCATGAGGCGGCGGTCCTGTTTTGGGAAATTCGTCATCGTCTTGCACAAATCCAATAAAGTTCACTTCTGGTGCATCTTGTGCCTGGAAGAGATCAAAAACATTAACATCAATTTCTACGGGAATACCCTCTGTGAATGCTCCTAAAACTTGTACTTCTCCCAAGGCAAGGGTGCGGGGATTTTCTCCTTCCAGAACAATTCGAATTACAGCACCTCTTTTGTTCACTGGGATTCTAACAATACCATCTTGATTTACAGTAGCACCGTACCGAATATCATCTCCAATTCTATTATAACCCGTACCCTCACATGCATCAGGCCATGCTGACGGCGACTGTGTAGGGAACGAAGAGGGCGGTATAGATGAAACATCTGAAGTAGAAGGCGTCTCTGAAGGAGAACTCGATGGACTATCTGTGGCCAATCCACAAATGGTTACTCGAAAGTTAACCAAATCTTCGCATGATGGACAGCCATAAGCAGAGTAGAGAACAATTTCTGAAATGTCGTATTCGTCCCCATCATCGTTTCCTTTGAACTCAAATTGCCACCAAGATTGAATTCCAGATGCAGTACAAGAAACAGAATTTATTTGAGGAATTTTGTTCCAAACCTGGTTGATATTGCCATCGACGGCTTTACTCGCCCCGCCCCCCTGTAAACTTGATGATTGGCTAGCTTCTCCTTTCTTCAACTCAGCGAGATTGATTTTTTTTACATGCTCCCATACTGAAAATTGCTTTCCTCCGAGCATCAAACAACGAATACGGGTGCCTCCAAACGTATCCTCATTCCGGTTGTCGTCAAGACAGATAGCATGACCCTGAGCCTCTCTAAAAATTGTAAAATCAAACTTGATCATCGTGTTCTTGGTGACTGGATACGAGGTAGGTAGCTGAAATGCTTTCCATGCATTACCAACGAGGAGAACACGATCAGGATAATTTGGATTTACCAGGAGACCTCCAAGATAATCTTGGTCGAACGACCCGTCATTAACAGTTGCATTCAAACTATTTCCGTAGGATCCAACATAATGTATAGATTCGGTGCGAAACTCCGAAAGTTTTCTTCTTCCACTTGCAGTTGAATCTTGTACATTAATTATCGCATCCTGTGGGTGGTACAATTCAAAAATTAATCAGAGAAGTTCAGAGATGCAGACTATTTTCGCTGTCTTGAAATATGAATACTCACCGGTGCAACGCAAACTAATCGGACTTGATCACAAGTTCCAACATTTCGGGTATTGGACGGTTGAGAACTGGGTTCAAGAGATAGAGACGGTACATCGGAAGGCAGGGAAGTAGGAACGACCGAGGGCTATGGGAGATGGAAACGAAGGAAAAGAACAAAATATTGAATCAGTGAGTTGGAAAACGATTTACACAAGGATCCACAGTTTCTTCACCATTCATAATGCACGCACCATTTTCGATGGAAGCGACGATGGCTGGTCAGAAGGCGTACGAGAAGGCTGATCAGAAGGGGCTCGCGATGGTTGATCGGAAGGCATTCGCGAAGGCTGATCGGAAGGTGTCCTAGATGGTTGATCTGAAGGCGTACGCGAAGGTTGATGTGAAGGAGTCCGAGATGGTTGATCTGAAGGCGTTCTTGACGGTTGATCGGATGGATTTCGCGAAGGCTGATCTGAAGGAATAGACGAGGGATTGGTGGATGGTATGGAAGACGGTTCCGAGCTCGGGCTCGCAGATTTTTTACTCTTGAGTTTTCGAGGCACACGTACATCTTCCATGCGACTGTTTCTCTCAAGACGCCTAACAGTATGTTCAACAAAAAACGGATCTGTCCTACACTCCCTATCATGTCTACAAGGCTCGCCATTCATTTGAGTTCCCCAGGACATACTAGGAAAACTGCTGGGCATCAATGATTCTGTAGGAGTTTGAGAAGGTTCATCTGATGGCTATGTTTGTTAAAAGAAAATGAGAGTTGTAAGCCTTCTGGTGAAAAGATCAAGATTGAAAATCGATATTTATACCTCATTCATACTAGTGTGCGTGCAACATACTTACAATATCAGAAGGTTTATCAGACGGAGTCGCGCTCGGTTCGTTGGATGGCAAGGCGCTGAATAGAGAAATAGCAATCAGAGGAGGTCGATCGGAAAGAAGTGAGATTTGTAATCTAAAATGCGTCCAGTCGGAATTTCTGCATGAATAAACAACAAATGCCACGGAGAATCAAACATAATGGAAAACTTACCTAACACTTGGTTCCATGCTTGGTTCTTTACTGGGGATAGCAGTTGGATTAGAACTGGGCGCAACTGATTGATGATCACCTCCGCCGCACACACAGCACGCCAAGGCTACCGTCTTCTGTTTGTATTCAAACGAGGCAAACTGTGCGCAAAGTTTTTCTGGGTTCCCTTCCAATGCCTCACACCCCATTTCGATTCCATCAACTGTTTTATCGAAATGCCATCCTGGTTCATCTCTGCACGTGGATGGCTGGGCAGAAGGCTGGGCAGAAGGGTAGGCATGTAAAGTTGGATGGCTGGTTGAAGGAGCGCTGGATTGATGATCGCCACCGCCACATGAGCAACAAGCCATGGAAATACTTTTAGCCGCGGAAACTGTATCATCCATATTCTCAATGAAATCGCACCAATTACCAACGACGCTAGAAGCGATATCAGCACAGGTCATATCAGAATACGGTGAATTACCTCCAACAACCCATCCTGGCTCATCTCTACAAACAGACGGTTGCGAACTTGGGGAACTACTGATAGATGGAAGGACCGAGGGCAACGAAGTGGGCGTCACAGAAGGTGATGCAGAAGGTGACGGAGAAGGTTGCGAACTTGGGGATCTACTGATAGATGGAAGGACTGAAGGAAGGACTGAAGTTGAGGGCACCAAGGTGGGCGGCACAGATGGCGACGGAGAAGGAAGACATAGACCACATGTTTCAGGACATTTCTTCCTTACTTTTTGGATCGAGCACCGAATGTCTGTGCCTTTACGAGCTACCCAAGTACAGCTCTTCTTTCCCTCGAAACCTTCCAAACTAAACCTTTGAATCGAATCACTGCAGCTTTGCAAGCTGCGAAGAGGAAAGATATCATGGTTGTCATTCCACACAATGTTTTCAATCTCTTGAATTACTTCCCCCTGTTTTGTGAAATTAGAAGACGTAAAGTGAGTACACATAGTTCGAAGTTGTATTGATGGAAGCAAGAAATAACGCTCTTGTAGTAAAGTGCGGATGGAGGGAGATTCATTCTTCCCTCCAAATGAGAAGGACAGGGTGAATATTTTGAAAGACAATCAAGTTGTGAAGGCAAAATACTCACAGCAGGAGAGATACTTTCAACATCAGCAGATGCATCGCTTCCAAGTTTTTTCTGTTCGTTACCATACACTATTTTGCCAATACTTGCTTCAACAGGATCCTGTTATGAAAAAGTACCAGCAGAAATTAGAAACAAAAGAAAAACTGCAGCAAAATCGTCACATCGTCTTTCTCCAAAAGAAGCCTGATTGATTAAGAAGAATTCACTTACAACTATGATATTGCTGGTGCCATCCGATGAAGAAACCTTTCCATGTTGAGATTCTACTTCTACACCAAACACGGTAGGGAGAGATGAGAGAGCGAACAAGGCAAAGGAGGAAATGACAAGAAAAGGCATCACAGCTGCTAGACCGTTAATACCGAATCTCTTCTTCTTGAAAGAAGAAGGATGACCTTTAGTGGAGCACTGGCCTGCTTCACTAGTCATTTTTGCACCTTCTTGGGGTACTTGCTTGATCGACGAATGTATCAAATTACTTATTTCTTGCAGAGATCACAGAATTCCGTAACAACTTGCTGCAACGGTATTTTATGAAACCTCTAAAAAATGATAGAACTGATGGCAATCTTTGTCCTCACAGTAAAATATTAAAATCCATTCATCATTGCTTTTCAAAAAAGTAAAATAGGATTTTCAATTTCGGATAAGATACTTTTACTTATATGCTTTGAATATTTTATTAAAATATCACCTATTTTCATTTTACGGAAAAGACACTTTTACTTAAAGTTCCCCCGGAGTCGATTTCAATGCTGAAATTCAAAATTTGTACCGGGACGTTGTCAACTTTGGTGTCAATCATTTTCAATTTACAATAAAAAGGGCCGTTCAAATTATTTTTGTATCTCGGGGCATGGCATGGCATGGCAGCCGGACTGGACTGACTGACAAGACTCACTCACTCACTCACTCACTCTATTTAAATAACAAGATTGAATTTCCTGCAGAAATTTGAAAATCTAAACTTCTCAATTCTGAATTCTTTTGAAAACTAAATTATTCAAGCAAACTTTCAAATTTGCAAAGAGAAGATTGGTTTTGGGTACCGTAGTTTGCCTTTCTTTCTCAACTATCAATTTCGTGAGGACTATTGAAAAAGAATTGCAGGAGCGACAAAGCGCATTCAGAACGACAGCAAAGGCATCGCCGCCATTCCATGATCAAGATAGAAGTCTTTCAAATGAAGAAACACATTCTGAAGGGAATCGAACTTATTCTACACATCCACATAATGCTAATGCTGATGCTAATGCAGAAACTTCCAATACCTCAGACGTGCCCAGCACCAGCGTCACTCCTCTCACTGTAGATTTACCACCACCAAGATCATCAGCAGAAAATGAGCAATATTGCTGGAGGCACTGTCCCCAAGAATGTCGAACGATGCAGGCTATGTGCACTAAAAGGGTAGGGTAGGGTAGGCAACTGCTGGTGTGGAGAAAGAAGAGTGCAAAAGAGACAACTATGTTCGATCTGGATAGGAATAAATAAAAGATGATTTATTACTCAATGCGCTAAGTATTATATCTTTTTTTTCCGTTTCTTTTTTTTCGCACTTTCACTCTATTTCTTTGATGGTAGCTTCTTCTGTGCAGGAGTAACTCTAGCATGGCCAGCTATCTTCTTTGCACTACTTTGTTCCTTCTGTGTAGGAGTCATGTTAGCATGGCCAGCTATCGCACGTTCACTCCTTTGCTGTCTCTTTTGATCCCTCTGTTCATTAGTCATGCTAGCATTACGAGCTATCGTACGTTCACTCCTTTGCTGTGATTCTGGTTCCTTCTGTTCATCAGTCATGTTAGCATTACGAGTAGCATGGGTAGCTTTCCCACTTGCACTCCTTTGCTGTCTCTTTTGATCCCTCTGTTCATCAGTCATGCTAGCAATACGAGCTATCGCACTTGCACTCCTTTGCTGTGATTCTAGTTCCTTCTGTGCATCAGTCATGCTAGCATTACGAGATCTCGCCATCGGGATGAACGGAATCATCATCAGTATCCGGAGCAAAGTGTTTCCATTGATCAGGGAAAATGCTGTCTTCAACCTCAATATAATGACGGAATACCCCTTCCTGATGAGCGTCAGAAGTCCCTGGTTTCAAACGGAAGGAAATGCAGTCTTCAGGATAGTTATTGAAAAAAATCGGCGTTTTCTCCACATCTTGGCTTGGGTCATATCTATGAATGATGACTGAATAAACGCCATTGGAAGTTGTTTCTAAAATCTCACATGATTCCGCATTATACTCCCTCTCAATGCCAACATTTGCATCTGAAATATGACCATGCCCCTCAAAGTGATGGCCAATGATGTCGTCGTCTTCCATTCCATCGAATTCGTTCTCCCAAAAGCAGCACACTTGCTTCACATTAGAAGGATAAGGATTTGATTTGAGTTCTTCAATTGTGCGAAAGTCTTTTTCATCAATCATTGTTCTGATTGGGATGAAAGTTCCATCATTTTTCGGTGATTCCCAGGTCTCGACATGGGCATCCCAGGCAATTTCCCAGCGTTCTCCATAGTCAATGAAAACTTCTTCTCCAGGTAGAATATCCCGTGTCGCAATGACTTCGAAAGAAAGACCTCTGATGTGAGCTTCAACCTTTTCAGTAATTTCCTCCAAGGAGAGATTTAGCCCTTCGGGTGTATCAGGATCCCATTTACTTCCCCATTGAATCTTTGCATTTGGTCCACCAAGTTTACCACAGTGTCCCTCGCGTGGATTCCTACCACTACAGTGGTTGATAAGAATTGCGTTGGTCTCGGCACAAAGAAGGAGCGGACTTTCCCTGTGACCAAAGCAGTAGTTCAAAAGAAGCTGGTGTCCATTGTGGATGTCGTTGATTTCACCCGCCTCCTCATCTTCTAGTTGTTTGTAAAGATTGAGTTTGGTTCTGTCCAGGATAGTAAGCAATGGTATCGGTGACACAAGACTTCCTTTGGGGGTATGTCTTTGAGCGAATGCTCCACGTCCAGCTCCTTGAATTGTACTCTTTTTGGGTCGCAGGATATCGAGGCACATGCCATTCTCTTTAATCCATTCAACGGAGTGTTGTTGAACAGTGCCCTTTGCAATATTCATTGCGACTTCCAATGGTTCCATTGTCCGACTGCTGTTACCGATAATTTTCAAAAAATCTTCGACAGATTCTGGAATGAGACGGCGCAAGTCCGAGGGTAATGGGATATTTCTACAAGACGATCATTCAGTCAGTACTTCTGTACGGTGCAGAATCGTTGGCATTAACAGAAAGGACGATACGAAGATTCCACAGCTTTCATAATCGAGTTGCTCGATATATAACCGGTCGGCATATTCGACAACGCGAGGATGGAACTTATGACTGTCCCCCGACTGCGGAGGTTCTTGCCAAGACGGGTTTGGAGAATATCGATATGTACATTCAGAGGCGGAGGGACACGATACAGGAACATGTAAGGACTCGACCAATCTATGGGAAATGCCGAAGATCGACGGCTTTGTCTACAAATGTGAACAAAGTCGTTTGTTGGGAATTAAAAGTCAAAATGACTGGAGCATAAATAATCACTAAAATAGATGACCACCGAAAGCCCAAAAGGGAATGAGGTAAATACACACACACTGCTTTCAAAACGAAAGACTTTGCAGCACACACACACCATAGTAAGAGATAGTAAGTATACAGTACCTACGTGTAGAGTTTATTGTTAAAAAATTATTTGTAGAGTACCAGTATCAACTACACGTATTTATACACTCCCTTCTTTTTCAAACCGGAGATGATTGGTATTTTATTCTTCTTTACCAGAAGACAAGCTAATCTTTGCTTCGTCGGCAATCCTTTGTACTAATGTGCACCTCCCTTGCTCTTTCCTAATCTTGTCGAGAATTGCAATGCTATCAAGCTGCTTCAGGATTGGGAGCGTTTTGTATCATTTTGTCTTTAAATGATTTGTCTCATTCTTTGAATTCATGCGGAAGTTAATTAGAGTAACAGTGGACATGAAGTAGAAAACATATTCATACAAGCAAATGTACAAGAGTCACACGGTGATGTCACCACTTCACTTCTTCCTTTGGGACCGACACGACCGCAACCCGGATCGCCTGTAATGCTTTTCTTGCTTTAGAAGCAGACCCAGTACTAATCTTTGCCTCATCGGCGAGCCTTTGTGATGTACACCTCCCTTCCTGTTCCATAATCTTGGCGTACGTATCAATGATTTCAAGCTGCTTCAGTTTTGGAAATGCTTTGCCCCGTTCATAAAGCCCTCCTCGCATATTTCTAGAGATGGAATACTGCTTGAGAAGACGATTTAAGACCATAGTTGTATTTTCCATAATCTTGGCGTACGTATCAATGATTTCAAGCTGCTTCAGTTTTGGAAATGCTTTGCCCCGTTCATAAAGCCCTCCTCGCATATTTCTAGAGATGGAATACTGCTTGAGAAGGCGATTTAAGACCATAGTTGTATTTTATATCAGTTGTTCAACAAATGGTTGTAGTCGATTATTGAGCTCTGAAAAAATATTGTAAAACGTGAATGGGATCAGCAAAGTTTCACTCAAATTTCAGCTCTGGGCAAATTTCCGAGGATATACCTTGAATGAAACACTTTAAAAAAAGAAGTTATGATCGTTTTGAAAGCAGCGACCTATTCTATACTGTATATCTCTGTGGATAGATCCGGCATGATGCATGCCGTATGGATACCTCGTATTGATAGGATACAAAGTTCAAATCAACATTATTGACGGTTATTTTCAATTTATTACCAGAGGCTAGGGTACTACTTACTCTGCTGGTCTATTCCAGGTTAAATGGAATTGCGCGAGAGCGTCTCTCGTCTCTGTGTGTGTTCAAGATTTAAAAAAAGCCCGTCATATTCATGACTGAAGATATTTTATCTGTCTGCGAAACTTACAGAATAATAATGGATGGACGAGTCCGTCCGATACCACAATCTAATTGAGTATAATTTTATTCATATCCGTATATATTTAT
>Ga0115005_10001113_pt1 | contig 21152 bp, 17 predicted proteins | sample ArcOceMetagenome_FD_87163 | JGI IMG/M metagenome (GOLD analysis project Ga0115005, IMG submission 87163) | Marine eukaryotic phytoplankton communities from Arctic Ocean - Arctic Ocean - Greenland ARC118M Metagenome | ecosystem: Environmental > Aquatic > Marine > Oceanic | place: Arctic Ocean... | reverse complement strand
TGAAGATAAAAAAGAACTGGCTTCACCTGGACGGTCATCGCTTACAACAGGCGTTCCATCAGTGCCATCGTCGCCACTCGTATTGTTGGTCACACTATTGTCTGTCACGCTGTTATCAATAGCACCTTCACTAATATTGATGTCTCCGCCACAACCGGCCAAAACTAACGCTGCTGCAATTGCACTAGCTCTAAATATGTTCATAAGTTCCATTGTGTGCTCCAAATGCGAGTTATTTTATAAGAATTAGAAAACGCGAGAAGAATAACCAAGGAGCATGACATTTTTGTTACATCAGATAGATGTCACAAAAGTTTCATATAAATAGCTTTAAAAAGAACTTTCAGCTTAAAAAACGTATTTTGAGCGAAGATGGAATATTGAAAATTAATGGACCATTATCCTAAAGCCCATTGATTGAGTTGCGGTATAAACTAAAAAATTGAGTGAATGGCAGAATACCTGCCATTGTTAAATAGGGAGAAACAATACTTATTTTGTATCAAAGCAATTTATAACGCGATTTGTAAACGGGAGCGAAATTCGCTGCCTGTATCATTACTTAGATTGTCTTTAGCGTCGGTATAGGTTACACCAACACGAATAATATTATTGATGTAATAATTAAGGCCTATGCCATAAGATGTCGCATCAGTATTACCAAGCTCTTCATCTGAATAGTTACCATCACCATCTTCGTAACGCACAACCACTTCCCATGCCCCTGACGAGCCACCAGGCTTAACGCGTTTAAAGACACCACTTTTATATGGGCGTGTTTCCCCTGTAATTATCCAGCCAGCTTGCACATACAAACCATCTGAACTGACACCTAGGTTGTCTGAAGTGACATATTCAGCTTGAAGATGATAAGGCCCTTTCGAATAGGCCAATTCAACACCAGTCATATCCACATCAGCGGCACGGTTACTATAAGCTAAGCCTAAATGAAGAACTTGATCAGAAGATTTTATTGGACTGTAGGTCACTCGACCGGTCACAGCAGCGCCATCACCGACACTATCATCTTCAAATATGCCAACAGCGTAGGTAACATCACCTTGTTGACCACTAAATTGAATACCTTCGTTTCTGCCCGGAGCATAAGCTTCAGTAATTGCAGAGCGCTCAAGATAACTAATATCTTTTGAAGATTCTAAAGACTCCAAACCAAAGGGTTCTTTTTGTTTACCCACTGTCAAAACTGCTTGTTTACCCCAACCGTTGTATCTAATGTAAAGATCTTCTGGTAAACCGCCATTGTTATTACCGACGTTAAATTGAACTTTATACGACCAATCCTTTACGTTTCCTGACAGGTATAAGCGTGCTCGACGAATGCTAAAATCATCTTCATCAGCCACACCGTTTAGCTCAGCATAATTGTAATCCCACTGAATACGCCCACCCAGTTTGGCTGAATAATGACCTTCAGATGATGTAATTTCAATAGGCCCTTTAATATTGACGACGATATCATTCTCATTTGTTGACACATTACCAGCAAGCAGAAAACTAGGCAGAAGCATAAGTACAAAAAAAATCGAAGTGTTGCGGATTATCATAGTTTGTCCAAAATCAAATGTTGTAGTCAATTAGCATTTTATCGGTGAAATACATTATGACATTTTTATGACATATTTATGACAATATGACACTTTTATGGTTTTTTTATGAATTTTCGATGAATAATTTATGTAACTGCTCAGCACATAATCTAGTTTATTTTTAACGATCAAAAATTAAAAAATGATCGACTTGCTTCGTCATTTCTTAACGTTATCACACTGTTTTATTTCGATAATTACGTGGCTAAATGAAAGTAAGCGGTATTGATATTGAGTCGAATATCAATAACATTGTCACCTTTAATGCGAACTGCTATGAATTTATTGCTTCTTATTGTCACGTTACATTGTCAACGTCTTGGGCTTAACATTAATGACAGCAGTATAACGCCCTCGTCCGATCAGAATAGGAAGTAAAATTCAAAAGGCAATAGTACTAAAAAATCAGGTGGACAAAGGGGCATAAAGGCACAACGCTTCCACTTGATGACAACCCTGACATCACACATAAATTAATCGTTGATAGCACACTTTTACCGCCCGGTAACTATATCGATATGGATGAAGAGGTGCGGCAAGTAGTCGATATTGAGTTTATGCGTGTCGTCACTGAATATCGCGCACAAATACTTGAGAATGAGTTAGGTCAACGCTTCGTTGCCCCATTTCCCCAAAACGTCAATAGCCGTTTTCAATATGGTAATGGACAAAAGCTTATGCGGTTTACCTGTCCCAATATCAATTACTGCCTTATGAGCGCATTCGTGAGTATTTCACTGACCAGCTTAATATACCTCTGAGCAGCGGCAGTCTTTATAACTTTATCAATACCGCTTTTACCAAATTGGAAGAGACGCAGGCAATAGATACTATCAAAGCGTACTTGAGAAAAGAAGAGACATAGCATACCGATGAAACTGGCATCAATATCACCGGAAAAAGACAATGGCCATATAACCCTTCTGTCTCTGGATTGGACGTATTTATCAGCCCATGAAAAACGAGGCCATGATGCCATGGATGATATTGACATATTACCTCAGCTCAATGGTGTGATGTGCCATGACCATTGGAAACCTTATTATCGTTATGAGTACCTCCATTTATTATGCAATACGCATCACCTGCGAGAATTAACTCGAGCGTATGAGCAAGATAATCAAGCTTGGGCTGAGGAAATGCGGGTGTGCTTAGTTAAGCTCAATCAAGAGTTAGATGAGGCTGACAGATTACTCAGTGGTGAAATTCAAGCGAGGACGGCCTAAAAAAACTACATCACGTAATCTACTTGAGCGATGACAAAACTATGAAAGCGATTTACTTAGATTCATGACGGATGACGCAGTGCCATTCACCAATAATCAGGGCTAAAATGATTTGAGGATGACATAGGTTCAACAAAAGATATCGGGATGTTTTATAAAATGCTAACGGAGCCAAAATGTTTTTTGAATTACGTAGCTATCTGTCGAGCTACAAAAAAACAAGGGTTCAGTGAGTTCACAGCATTAACGTTATTAAATGGTATGCTGTTCAATATATTCATACCTGCTGAGTAGTTACTGAATTTAATTTATTTATATTGAAATTTTAATCTAAGTAACCCGGTTTATATTTTTTAATTAATACTTTAATGCTTGTAGTATGTGATTGAAATATTTGGAAATGCTTTGGGATAATATTATGAAAAAGCCATTAGTTGGCGCAATGCTGTTGCTAAGTAGCATATGCCAGGCTGGAAATGTTGAAGTTTGGGTGTTCGATAACAACAATAAACCTGTGGTTAATGTAGCTGTTCATCTAAATAACCAAAACATAGTTTCTCTGCCAGTTGTGCAGGACATGCCAATAATGGACCAGATAAAGAAGCAATTTTCCCCACACATTTTGGTTGTGCAAAAAAACACACAGATTCGTTTTCCAAATTCAGATTTAATTAAGCACCATGTTTATTCTTTTTCACCCGCGAAGGTATTTCAATTGAAGCTATATAAGGGACTCAATGCAGACCCTTTGTTATTTTCTAAGACTGGGGTCGTAGAATTAGGCTGTAATGTGCATGATTCGATGTTGGGCTATATCTATGTTGTGGACACTCCCTACTTTGGTAAGACGGATGCAAACGGAAGATTTAGTATCGAGGTACCAGATGCAGACTATCAGGTTCGATTATGGCATCCTCAAATTCAAGATGGAATGGATTCATTATTGAAGACATTAGCGGTTAACGGCCGCAGTAATATTAGTTTTACTCTGCAGCAAACGTTATTGCCTAGTAGTGTTTTATATGAACAAGATACTGAGGAATTTGGTGATTATGAGTAAACGAACTCTGGGAAACATCAATTCGTTAAAAAATAGAATGATGTTAATTTTCTTATTACTCATTATCGTCATCTTGGCCGTAACATTACAAATTGTACAAAGCGCCACTTACAATCACTCTACGGAGCAATTATTAAGGCACACACAAACCTCTATGAGTGTGGTGAAAGATAATATTCGTAATCGTTCTAATATCTTAGAGAATGCACTGGGTAATTTAGTTAAAGATTTCAGTATTAAGCAATTAATAGCAGGCGGAGCTGATGATCAAGCATCACTGATTTCCGCCATGGAAAATCAACAAAATCGCATTAATGCTGATATCTATATGGTTTTTAGTGAGAACAATACATTACTAGCTAGCACTTTTATTGATAATGATGTGGCAGCAGTTGTGCCTGCAAATTTCCAAGGAACAGGGAAACATTGGATAGAAATCGATCAACAATTTTATATGGTGAAGGTCAGCCCGGTACGTTTTGTTGAAACATCTCAGAAAATCAATGGTTGGGTACTAATGGGTATCAAAGCGGCTAATTTGGTGGGTCAGGAACTGTATGACCTCACTGACATGCAGGTGAGCTTATTTAAACCATCTAAACCCAATTTGATTTTAGGCTCAACCTTTTCAACTGACGTATTGGATGAACTCAGCTTACAGGACTTATCTGTTTATGCTGGTCTGCATATGTTTAAGCACAAAGGAATGGACTATATTTACACCACAGACGTGCTTGGTGTTTTGCAGGACCTGTCTTTGTATATTTTGTTAGCCATTCCAGTAGAAAAAGCATATTTATCTTACAATAGTTTGTTATTTCAACTAGTTGGGTTGTTAGCTGTCGCTGCATTTATTACTCTCTTCGCGGCGATGATATTATCAAGAGGCATCACTTTCCCTGTTAGCCAATTGGTGAAAGTAGCAAAGAAAATTCGACTAGGTGAATATGTCACAAAATTTCCATCTCCAAGCACCAATGAAATCGATGAGTTGTCTGTGGCAATCAGTGAGATGCAAGAAGGTATCAAAACAAGACAAGAAGAAATTAATCACTTGGCGTATTTTGATACTCTCACAACCTTGCCAAATCGTAATCAGTTTAGTCTTCATCTATCCAAAACATTAGCGGGTGATGATAATAAAAAAGTAACCGTTTTGATGATGGATATTGATCGTTTTAAGGAAATAAACGATACCGTTGGACATGATGTTGGAGACATCGTATTGACGCTTATCGTCGATAGATTGTTAGGGTATGGCGGTAATAAGGCGTTTTATGCTCGAACAGGTGGTGATGAATTTGGAATAGTGTTCGATGACAGTGGCGAACATGACCCTGCAGAACTGGCTGCCAGTATTCACTCAGTATTTGAGCTTCCCTTTAATATTGAGGGTATGGTGCTGGACATTCATACCAGTATTGGAGTGGCTGTTTATCCTATTGATGCGCAAACCTCACAAGGTTTAATGCAGTGTGCAGATATTGCACTGTACAGCTGTAAAGGTAAGCATCACCCCTATGCTGTTTACAAACCTGAGTTAAATAAACATTCAATGCAGCGTTTAAACTTAATGTCTGAATTGAAAGAAGCCCTCAATTTAGGTCAATTAGAATTGTACTATCAGCCTAAGTTACATATTAAAGATAAGGTAATTTCAAGCGTTGAGTGTTTGATCCGCTGGAACCACCCGGTCCATGGGTTTGTACCCCCCGATAACTTTATACCCCTAGCGGAGCAAACTGGAGTGATCAGGGATGTCACTCATTGGGTTTTGAAAGAAGCATTGCGTCAACAACAACAGTGGCGCCTAGGGGGACATGATATCGCCATTGCCGCAAATATATCAGCAGTTGATTTGATTGATATGAAATTACCAGCCTATGTTGCCCAGCTAATGACCGAATTTGATGTCGATGCAAAATTACTGACATTAGAAGTGACTGAAAGTACGGTAATGGGAGATCCAGAAAGTGCCTTAAAAGCCCTGAATACGTTACGAGATATGGGGATTTCCCTCTCGATTGATGATTTTGGTACTGGTTTTTCTTCAATGGCCCAGTTAAAGAAAATGCCCGTTGACGAACTCAAAATTGATATGGCTTTTGTGCTTGGTTTAGCCAAAAATCCAGATGATAAAGTGATGGTGAAAACATTGATTTCCCTTGCCAATAATCTGGGTTTAACAACTGTCGCTGAAGGCGTAGAAGATGAAGCATCATTAGATTTTTTATCACTACATGGTTGTACAAAGGCCCAAGGATATTTCATCAGCAAGCCACTTCCAGTGCCAAAATTTAACCTCTGGTATGCCAATTTCTTAAATACAAAACAAACGAGTATTTGATGATGACCATAAGGACTTCATTGTTGGTATTTGCGTTTTTTATGTCTGTGTCTAATTATGGTTATTGTGCTGAAATTAGCGCAATATTCCAAGCTAATTGGTTAACAACTGATGGTCATATCTCATGGCAAGAAAAAGGCACCGGAATTCTCAGAGATGGTCAAAGTGGAGTTAACCTCCAACAAGCGGCTTTGCATATTACACAAGACATTGGAGCTGATTTTGGTATGGATCTGGTGGCGAATTATTACCATGATGGTGAGCAACATTTGGGATTAACCCAAGCACAAATTATTTATATGCCATTGAGCCAAAAACCATATCGGTTTCGTGCCAGGGCTGGATTTTTTTACCCTAAAATGTCTTTAGAAAATGTGGATGCAGCTTGGTTATCCCCCTACACCTATACACAATCAGCCATCAATAGTTGGATTGGAGAGGAGCTGCGCACAGCCGGATTAGAGTTCAGTGTAGTTAGCCCCGGTCGTATCAGAAATAGTGCTTGGAGTTGGCAGTTACACGTTGCAGGTTTTAAGAGTAATGATCCTATAGGTGCAATGCTCAGTTGGCGCGGTTTTGCTATGCACGACAGGCAGAGCTTACATAATGACCGAGTAGAGTTTGCTCGTTATCCTAGTGTGATAAGCCAAGAAGGCTTGGATCACCCATCTTGGACCGAATCTTTTCATGAACTTGATGGACGTATTGGTTATTATTTAGGTTTACACATCGATTATTATAAGCGTTCAAGTTTGCGTTATTATTTTTATGACAACCAAGCGGATCCATTGGCAATAAACGATTTACGTTTGTATGGCTGGCGCACTAAGTTTCATTCTTTGGCGTTGCAACATAAGTTCTCCAACACTACTCGGATGATTGCTCAAGGTCTAAAAGGTAGCACTTTGATGGGCGGACGATTTGTCTATGTGGATTATGAAGCTTGGTATCTGATGCTCAGCCATAAAATAGATAAGCATAGGATTAGCGTACGTTATGATCATTTTGATGTAGATGAAGACGATATTTTTGTATTTGACCCAAATAACAGCGATGGACATGGACTCACTGCTGCTTGGCGTTACAATTGGAAGCCTAACTGGCAGCTAGGGCTTGAATGGCACAAGAATCAAAGTCACGCTGATAATCGAGCCTCGCTCAGTCAGCCGCTTAGGTTTGCTCAACAACAGGCTATGGCGATTTTGCAGTATCGTTGGTAGTCACCCCTGTATTAATACTAAACTTGGTATCGAAATTGGCTCGGAGCTTGAGGATGATTGATCATTAGTATCTTATGTTTTGACCAAAGGTGATAAATAGTTTTACACTGCATAGTGCAAAAAAAGTCATCTTCACTCAAAACTATTGGTTCTTAGTCAAAACTGTCAATCTCACCTTAACCTAAATAAGGATTTTGTATCTTCCAAGAATGCTGCAAAGCGAAGTTGTAAAGTTTTCCCGATGCAATTGATAGGCACTAATCTTGACACTAATTGGGATATTTACTCCCATGTTTCGCCATTGGTTTATTTGGCTCAATGCAGTGTTAATGAATCATTCACCTAATTTCAGACTAATGGCATGGCCTTTTATCGCAGGTAAAAATTCTAAAGGTGGAACTAAACCACGGATAGGATGTTCTCAGCGAGTTAAAGCTTCTTCGCCTATCACTTCGTCTGTGTACATATTCACTTTGGGTTGAAAATGCAGTAAAAACTCACATTGTTCCAAACTGAGTTAATATTGCTTATACTTTCCCATTGAGTCTCCCTTGAATCTTATTGAACAATATCAAACACCTGATAACGATTTTCACCTGCTTATTTAGCGACTACATGGCTTGGTCGGCGTGTCGCATGAGTTGATCTGCGTCTACTCCATTTTGTGAATAAAGGGTGACACCAATACTCGCTGAAACTTGAATATCATCACCACCCAATCTAACAGGAACCGCAGCAGCCTTTAGTAGTCGTTTAAATATAGGCACACTATCTCCGAAGTTTTCCAAATCACCCATTACAGCAATAAATTCATCGCCGCCAATTCGAGTCAGCGCTATGTTCATATACTGAATGTGATCTTTTTAAATTAAATTCACATGTTTTTTTCAAATGATAAGCATTTTCAAAGGTCACAGATATAGAGCACTACAGCTAATATTGAGTTTTTGCAATTTGGAGTTTTCTTCAACATAAGATGTACATAAATAGCAGCGTTATGGAAGCCAACATTTCAATTCATTGTATGACTCAATTTGCTCAATATATTTATACCTCCTGAGTAGTTACTAATCTGTTACAAAGTTAGGTGTGTAACAACGAGTTAAACTCAAAGCAGCAGTAAATATTTGTAATAAATACATTAAAAACAAGGATGTACATTCTATGTTGAAAGGTTTCGTCAGTATTAAAAAATATATGGTCAACAAGTGGGAATTAGTTAATTCATTGAAATTAAAAAGTAGTGTATAAAAAAGCCAGCTACGAGAGCTGGCTTTAAATCTATCAATCTATCAATCTATATTAAAACACGATATTCGTCTTAAAGATTATTGTCTTATGGAGCAAAAATACCTTTAATCATAAAGAAGAAGACTATAGATAGACCCGCGCCTGCAGGTAGTGTTATCACCCAAGAAACCACAATATTTCTGACAACACCTAAGTTAATTGCAGCGATACCTCTAGCCATACCTACACCTAGCACAGCCCCAACTAAGGTTTGCGTAGTAGAAATCGGTAATCCAGAACCAGAAGCTATGACCACTGTGGTAGCAGCGGCTAGTTCAGCGGCAAAGCCGCGACTTGGTGTAAGATGAGTTATGCCTTTACCTATGGTTTTAATCACTCGATGGCCAAACAATGCCAAACCCGCCACAATACCGATCCCACCAAGAGGTAAAATCCACCAAGCTAATGCGGATTTTGCGCCAATTTCGCCACCGCTTTCTACAATACTCACTACCGCAGCCAAAGGACATGGCGTTGGCCACATCATTTGAACCATGAGCAAAAGCCATACAACATGCCGTCACTATCATCAGCACCGCAAACACTTTTTCAACATTAGCAAATTGCGCTTCTTTTTCAGTCTTCGGATCGATTTTGATACGTCGAATATACAGTCTTCCTGCGATACCCACGAGTACCGCTATTCCGATAGCAATAAAATAACCTTGATCGGCTGGGATATCTAAACCAACATGTTTTAGCCCTTTCTTTATGGTCACCAAAGCCATCACAAAACCTGCTAAAGCCATGTAAAAAGGCACATAACGTTTTGCACTTTCGAAGGGATTATCAGTATCAAAAATGAGCTTTTGCGCAGACTGGAATATCAAATAAGCAATAAAGCCGGATATTGCAGGTGTAATAATCCAACTACCCACTATACCACCTACTTTAGCCCATTCTACAGCATCTGAACTGACACCTACTGCAGCAAAGCCGACTATCGCACCAATAATTGAGTGAGTAGTTGATACTGGCCATCCAAGATAAGAAGCAAAGGCTAACCAGACACCGGCAGCAAAAAGAGCCGATATCATTCCGAAAACTAATAGTTCCGGGGTGTTGATGAAAAATGCCGAATCAATAATACCTTTACGGATAGTTGAGGTGACTTCACCACCAGCCAAATAGGCCCCTGCAAACTCAAATATCATCGCAATAAAAATAGCTTGTTTAATTGTTAGTGCTTTTGAGCCAACGGATGTGCCCATTGCATTGGCTACGTCATTTGCACCAATGCCCCATGCCATTAAAAATCCAACCGCAGCGGCAACTACAATTAAAATAAAGCCGTAATTGTTTATAATGTCCATTGTAAATCTCTTAGTTGGCTAACATCAATTCGAGGCGAGAGCCGACTCGTTCAGAAATATCGGCCAACTCACCGACCCAATCAATAATGCTATATAAAAACATAACATCTACGGGGTTGAGCTCTTTTTCAAGTGCTAGCAATCCTCTTCGTAGACTAACTTGCAATCTATCTGTATCGTCTTCAATTTCATCTAAGCGTTCGATCATGTTTTCGACCACTCGCAGTTCGCGACCTCTAAAACCAGTTTCTAAGAGATCGTCAAGTTCGTTTATCACTTTTTTAGCTTGGTCAGTTGCATCTAAACAACGCTTTAAATATTCCAAAAATGATTCGTGCAGCTCTGTAGGGATAGCCAATTGACGACCTAATATACGCCCTGATATATCTTTTGCCTTATTCGCAATTTTGTCTTGTTGAGTCAATAAATCCAATACGTCTTGTCGTTGAATTGGCATGAAAATACCCATCGGTAAATTAATTCGCAGTTCACGTTTTATCTCATCTGCTTCTTTTTCTAGCATCGAAATGGCTTTCTGATGTTGTTGTGCAGCTTTCCAATCTTGTGCATACACAGCTTTAAAGAAGGGCAATAACCCTTGGCTGCATTTATGTACAACATTGATATGATCTTCGAGGGGCTTGAGCGGCGATTTTGCAAACACCCCCAAAAAAGAATTTATCGGCATAACTTTTCTCTTCAATTTAAAACAAAATTAACGGTAGTATATTTGGGGGAGTCAACGCCCAAAATTTGAACATCGATTGTATAACCACTCCAATACTATCAATTGAATGTGGCATTATAATTACAAAGAAAATTTCATATTTTCAAAGCACCCAACATATCTTGTATTTAATCAGTTTACTGTTAAATAATACCTTACATCTAATTCAGAATGTATTAGGCTATTTAGAAAGCATCGGGCTTTCAATTTTCTTACTTTATTACAGATATGTGACACTTTTATGAAACCCATAATATTTACTTTAGTTGGAATCGACAAACCGGGATTGATCAGTGATTTAGCCAAAACTGTTTATGACATGGGAGGCAACTGGTTGGCCAGTAACTTTTCACACATGGCGGGCCATTTTGCTGGATTTGTACAAGTCGATTTGCCCCTAGAAAAGCACCAGGCACTCATGGAACGTTTATCAGAACATCCTGATCTAAAAATACACTTGTTACCGGGAATAACTGAGGCCACAGGGGAACAACAAACTGTACAAATTGATATTATGGGCAACGACAAAACCGGTATTGTGCAAGAATTAACGCAAATATTAAGTCAATTTAACTTGAACATCGTCAAATTTGATTCATTCCTCGAAAGTGCACCAAATTGGGGTGGGGCTTTATTCAAAGCTAAAGCCATCATTACGGTTGCAGCGGGTTTTGACTTAGAAACGTTACGAGACAGGTTAGAAAGCGTAGCAAACGATCTAATGGTAGATATTGAAGTTCAGTAAACTAAACGGCTGTTGTCATCAAATTATCATAATAACAATAGACAATTGATAACGTTAAATATGTTAAGAGCGATGTATGCCTAATACCCAAAACATTTATTATCCTAAAGAACTAAGCTGGCTTTCCTTTAATCAACGCGTGTTGCAAGAAGCAGCTGATGTCACTAACCCCATCATCGAACGTATACGATTCCTTGGAATTTATTCAAACAACATGGATGAGTTTTATCGGGTGCGAGTGGCTGATGTTAAACGTAAAATATATATCCATTTAAACGAAGGTGAACTTGAAGAGGCTGAACAAACAAAATTATTGATGGAACGAATTCAGGAAAAAGTCTTGGGTATGACCAAAGACTTTGACCGCATTCATTCCACCGTAGTGAAAGGTTTAGCCAGATATAATATATTTTTACTCGGTGAAGAAGATCTCAACAACTACCACACCCAGTGGTTAAGTCATTATTTCAAAAATAAAATTTTACGTCACATCGCCCCGGTTTTACTAAACAAAAAAGTTAAATTGGTCACCAGATTAAATGACTTTGCTACTTACCTTTATGTGGGTGTTCACAAAGACGATAAAGCCATTGCCTATGCCACTATTGAAGTGCCGAGCCAAAACATGTCTCGCTTTGTGGTAATACCACCAGAAAAAAGCCGGAAAAAAAAATACATCATTTTGTTAGATGATATTATCCGATTGAACTTAGAGAGTATTTTTAAGGGGTTTATTGAGTTTGATTCTCTTGAGGCGTTCTCCTTTAAAATGACCCGGGATTCTGAGTACTCTATCAACGATGAAATAGATGAAAGCTATGTAGACAAAATGTCAGAAAGCATGAAACAAAGGTTAATTGCAGAGCCTGTTCGCGTGGTGCATGACAGCCGAATGCCTACCGAAATGCTCAAAGATTTAAAAAAACGCTTGAAAATTTCTTCCTACGACAGTCTTATATCCAGTGGCCCTTATCGTAACTTTAAAGACTTTATTGGATTTCCAAATGTTGGCCGTAATTATTTAGAAAACCAAAAGCTGCCCGCTCTAACCTCTAAAGATTTTTCTGAATACGACACCGTATTTGATGCTATTACCGCTAAAGATATTCTACTGCATTATCCCTATCACCGTTTTTTACATGTTACTGAGTTTATTCGTCAAGCGGCTTTTGATCCCAGTGTAAAACACATTCGTTTGAATATTTATCGAGTGGCGAGTCAGTCAAGAGTCATCAGCTCCCTAATTGATGCAGTAGATAATGGCAAAAAAGTAACGGTGGTAGTTGAACTTCGAGCTAGATTTGATGAAGAAGCAAACATTCAATGGTCCAAAAAGATGACCGACGCAGGGGTTCAAGTAGTCTTTGGTATGCACGCGTTGAAAATTCACAGTAAATTGTGTGTGGTCAGCCGTGAAGAAAAAGGTCAGTTAATCAAATACGCCCATTTTGGTACTGGTAATTTCAACGAAAAAACAGCAAAAATTTACACTGACTTTAGTTTATTTACCCGTAATCAAGAACTCGCTAATGAAGCCGAAGCTGTTTTCACCTTTATTCAACAACCCTACAGAAGACAAAAATTTCAGCATTTACAAGTGTCACCTCTTAATGCACGAACTAAAATTCAAGCCTTAATACGCCAAGAAATACAAAACGCCAATGAAGGATTAAGGTCTGGGATAACATTAAAAATTAATAATTTAGATGACAAATTACTGATTGATGACTTATATAAGGCCAGTCAAGCGGGGGTGAAAGTAAAAGCGATTATTCGTGGTATGTGTTCATTAGTACCTGGGGTAAAAGGTTTAAGTGAAAACATTAGTGTCATCAGCATTGTTGACCGTTTTTTAGAACACCCAAGGGTGATGGTGTTCGAAAATGCAGGAGACACAAAAATGTTTATTTCTTCTGCCGATTGGATGACCCGTAACATGGACTTTAGGATTGAAGTTGGGTGTCCTATCTATGACGAAGATTTAAAGTGCAGAATAATGGATATAATGCACATACAATTTAATGACACACTTAAAGCCCGTGTAATAGACAAACAACAAACCAACCATTACGTCACCAGAGGCAATCGTAAAAACCTACGCTCTCAAACTGAAATTTATCGTTATTTAAAAGCACTAGAAAAGGAAAAAAATGCCTCGCACTAACACTGTACTTGATTCAACCTTCGATAACGTAGCAACAAGAGACGCGGTAAAAGTCGCTGCTTTAGACATTGGATCGAATAGTTTTCACCTAGTGGTTGCGCGGATTGTGGCAGGCTCAGTTCAGATACTTCACAGGGTTAAACAAAAAGTGCGTCTAGGAGATGGTTTAGGCTCAAACGGAGCTTTATCTGAAGGGGCTATGCAGCGTGGCTTAGATACATTAGCGGTAATAGCAGAGAGCCTTCAAGGTTTTGAACCACAGTGCGTAAGAGTAGTTGCCACCCATGCGTTGAGAAAAGCGAGTAATGCAAAAGAATTTTTAAAAGCCGCTAAAAAGGTATTTCCTTTTTCTATTGAAATTATCTCTGGAGCAGAAGAAGCACGGCTTATTTATCAGGGCGTAGCGCACACCAATCATCAAGAAGGCCAAAGATTGGTAGTCGATATTGGTGGAGGTTCAACCGAATTTATTATTGGTGAGGGGTTTGATACTAGAGTATTACGCAGTCTACAAATGGGTTGTGTGAGTTATACCAATCGTTTTTTCAAACAAGGTGAACTCAAACAAAAAGTCTTTAATAGGGCCATTACCAGTGCCCAACAAGAATTGGAGATGATCGATAAAAAATACAAACAAATAGGCTGGAATACTTGTATTGGTACCTCAGGCACCATCAAAATCATTATTGAGCTAGCGGCTCAACTTGATAGTACGAATAGAGAAAACCATGTGTGCTTGACTGACTTGCTGACATTGATGGACTTATGCTGTGCAGCTGGCAATAGCAAAGATTTACAGATCCAAGGTCTGACTGATGATCGCCGTCCAGTATTTGCAGCAGGTTTAGCTATATTAATTGCTGTGTTCAAGAGTTTGGATGTTCAGGAAATGGAATATTCTCAAGATGCGTTACGTGAAGGTGTGTTATATGAAATGGAAGCTCATTTAACCCATCCTGACATCAAGCAGCGCAGCGCTGAAAGCTTAGCCACCCGTTATGACGTTGATGTAGAACAAGCGAAACGCGTGCTTACCACTACCATGGCGCTGCATCAGCAGTGCAAAATAGCATGGAAAATTGACAATGAAGAGTTAAAAAACATGTTGGCTTGGTCTGCCTTGTTACATGAGGTGGGTTTACAAATTAATACCCGTGGTATTCAGCGCCACTCAGGTTATATATTGCAAAATATCGAATTACCTGGGTTTGGACAGGAGCAACAAAACTTACTGGCTATTTTAACTCGGTTTTACCGTAAGAAAATTAAAGTGGCAGAAATCCCTGAATTCACAATCTTGGCGCAAGAACAAGTGTATAAGCTTATTGCGTTATTACGCTTAGGGGTGCTGCTGAACATAAAACGCCAAGACGATATTTTACCTAAGATCTTACTCAAAGCAGATGAAGACACATTATACCTTCAATTTCCTAATGAATGGCTTGACCAAAAACCGGTATTTGGTGCGGATATTGAACGTGAGAGTCACTATATTCAAGAACTAGGTTTAAAGTTGAGTTACAAATAAACACCACATTTTGTTCGTTAATATCATCTAAGCAACATTAGCTCGACTCATTTAAAGTGTATTAATATTGATTAGGTAAGAGGTAATCTGAGGCTCGCCTAATCTCACACAACCAACTTGTAATCTACGCCAGAAAAAAACTTGTTCTAGTTTTCATTACCAATCAATACAATTTCTTTCTGAGCTTTTTATAAGAGTGTCGATATTACCGTCAATGACAATACGGTGAGCTGTATATAGGAGTTCATCAACTGATAACGAGAAAAATCCTACCTAGTTCAGAACTTAGCAAAGACAACATTTGTAACTCCACTGAAGCTAAAATTATGGCTGCTGATTTATAAACAACACTACATTAGCGAAGAAAAATAGTGATGAGTTTATTTTGTATACGCATACTGATTGGAAACTTCCAACATCAAGGCTGACACATTTGAGACTTATCTGTTCAGTATCTCAATTGAACATCGAACGTAATGCGATTAAGGCTGCTTGTATGCTGTTAACTGAATGATTCCTTATTATTCAGTTAACAGGGGATTTAATTAGCGACCAAGATATTGGTCAATCAATATGGATAATTTGTCTTGAAGATGTTCTTCAAAGTCAACGAGTTCTTTATTGAACACCCTTAGGTATTTTTCAGCTTTGTTATGATCAAGACGTTTGTTATTCGTTTTATATTCTGTTTCAAGCAATGATTTATCATAACGAGGAGTGATGACCCAGCGCACAAAATCTGAGTTTAGTTCGGCCACTTCTTTTTTGGCAAATTTACAGAAACCTTCGATATGCTCGACGCCATCAGGGCCTAAACATCCGGGTTCAACTCTAAATGTCACTGTAAGCTTTTTATACAGAGGCAGGGGCAAATCATAGGTCATTTTTATCAGTACTCGTCCACTTAATGTCAAAAAAAGTAAATAATAACCTAATCACCCCAATCTTCCGAGTAAAAAAAAGTCGGGCGAATACCCATCCATTTTACTCACAAAATAAAATTAACTTTTAGAAGCTTGATAAATGCTTTCGATAGACGAGTTCATAATGGCATCAAATTCGGCGTCGCTTTGTTTAGCGCTTAGTCCTTCTGATAATGCCCGAGAGAAACTTGCTATCATGCCGGTATTTTCGGTCAATCTTTTGTTAGCCTCTTCTCTTGAATAACCGCCGGATAATGCCACAACTTTTAACACTTTAGGATGGTTAACCAAGTATTCATAAAAGTTAGCGGTCTCAGGCAAGGTCAGTTTTAACATCACTTGCTGACCGGACGCTAAATTATCTAAATGCTTAAGGATTGACGCTTTAAGTAAGTCTTCAGCAGCCGCTTTCTCAGGACTATGAATATCCACTTCAGGCTCAATAATTGGCATAAGGCCTGCGGCTAAAATTTGTTTAGCTACCGCAAATTGCTGCGCAATGACAGCTTCAACACCCACCGCATTTGCCAACTTAACCACAGAACGCATTTTAGTCCCAAACACATTTTGGGCATTGGCTTTGGCCAACAAATTATCTAAGTCAGGCATCGCTTTTAAAAGCTGCGTCCCATTGACTTCTGCTTCTAAGCCTTTGTCGACTTTCAGGAAAGGAACAACTTGTTTGACGTTCCATAGATAACTAGATGAACTTTGACCTAAAATATTTCTATCAAGGGTATTTTCAAACAAGATCGCACCTAATACACGTTCACCGTTGAACACGCTTGATGTGATAATGCGAGTGCGCATTTCATGTACTTTGGCAAACATTTCTTCGTCGCCTTGATACTCGGACTCATCTACACCATACAAACTTAAAGCTTTAGGTGTACTGCCACCACTTTGGTCTAATGCAGCGATAAATCCATTTTGGTTATTAATTTTTGCAAGCATATATTGTTGGGCTTGTGATGCCATGTGCAACAATCCTTTTTTTATTTTGTTGTAAGCCGATTTGTGAATCGGCTCGTAGGGTTCAAGGTATACACCGAGAGCTAAAGCCCTTCTCGTTATTATGTTTTAGGTTATACGTCGATTAACTATTTAGCCGCTCTAGCTTCTAACATCGCCACTGCAGGTAACTCTTTACCTTCAACAAACTCAAGGAAAGCACCACCTCCAGTAGAAATATAAGAAATATTATCATTCAAATTCCATTTATCAATCGCTGCTAACGTATCACCACCACCAGCTATTGAAAACGCATCGCTATCGGCAATAGCACGAGCCACAATTTCTGTGCCTTTAGAGAAATTATCAAATTCAAAAACACCACAAGGGCCATTCCATAGAATAGTTTTAGCACCTTTTAAAATCACTGCCACGTTTTCTGCCGTTTGTGGGCCGTAATCCATAATTTCTTCATCATCTTGTACTTCACTGACATCTTTTATCACAGCAGGCTCTGACTCAGAGAAGTTTTTGCCAACACGTACATCCACTGTTTCAGGGATATCTAACGAGTCCATTAAACGCTTAGCTTCTGGGATCAAATTTGCTTCATGTAATGAGCGTCCGACGTTGTAGCCACGTGCTGCAATAAAGGTGTTTGAAATACCACCACCCACTATTAACTGATCAGCAATTTTAGATAAGGCATCCAGTACGGTTAACTTTGTTGATACTTTTGAACCACCCACTATAGCTACTAAAGGGCGTTTGGGATTATTGAGTGCACTCCCTAATGCATCAAGTTCACCCACCAGTAATGGACCGGCACATGCTACTGGCGCAAACACACCCACACCATGAGTTGAAGCTTGCGCTCGATGGGCAGTGCCGAATGCGTCCATGACATATATGTCGCACAACGCTGCATATTGTTTGGCTAAGGTTTCATCATCGTTTTTTTCGCCGACATTAAAACGCACGTTTTCTAACACCACCACTTCGCCATCCCTAACGTCTTCACCGTCTAAATAATCTTTCGCTAACCGTACGTTCAGATCAGTTTTTTCATTTAGATAATTAACCACAGGGAGTAATGAAAACTCGTCTGCATATTCACCTTCTATGGGACGACCAAGATGCGACATTATCATCACCTTGGCTCCTTGCTTTAAAGCTGCGGTGATAGATGGCAGTGAAGCCCGAATACGAGCTGCAGAGGTCACTACACCATCTTTTACAGGCACGTTTAAGTCTTGACGTATTAATACTCTTTTACCGGCTAAATCAAGCTCGGTCATTTTTATTATGGACATAATTTACCTTATAAATAATCATTTTTAAATTCGGTTTTATTTTTTTGTGTTGAACATGGCCATGGCATTATCAAGCATTCTGTTAGCAAAACCCCATTCGTTGTCACACCACACTAAGGTTTTCACTAGTTGTTTGTGACTGACTCTTGTTTGACTACCATCTACTATACAAGAGTGGGGATCGTGATTAAAATCAACCGAAACTAAAGGTTCTTCAGTGTAGCTTAAAATCCCCTCTAGTCGCCCTTCTCTGGCATTTTTAAGTGCTTGATTGACTTCATCAATACAGACATGTTTATCAAGCGTCACACTCAGGTCCATTGCAGTAACATTGATAGTAGGTACTCGCACCGCAATGGCTTCAAATTTACCAGCAAATTTAGGTAAGATTCGTTCAATTCCTATCGCTAATTTGGTGTCAACAGGAATGATCGATTGACTGGCCGCTCGGGTAAGCCGCAAATCAGGATGGTATGCATCAATCACTTGTTGGTCATGCATTGAAGAATGGATGGTAGTAATCGTTCCGCTTAAAACGCTGAATGCCTCATCTAACACTTGGATCACCGGCACAATACAATTGGTTGTACAGGAGCCGCTGGAGACAATTAAGTCATCAGCTTTCAACTGATGATCATTAATCCCATAAATCACAGTTGCATCCATGTCAGGTCCACAAGGCTGTGAAAACAGTACTTTCGTGGCGCCTTGATCCAAATGCGCTTGACCAGCTGCTCTATCATTATATATACCAGTACATTCGAGCACCAAGTCAATATTAAGTTGTTGCCAGGGAAGATCAGTAATGTTTTCATGTTGCAACAGCAGAATTTCATCACCTGCAACAATCAAACGATTTTCTTGCAAGTCAACAGAAAAACCAAACCGCCCATGAGACGTATCATATTTGAGCAAATGTGCAATGCCTTTTGGCTCGGCTAACTCATTGATCGCCACAATCTTTATGTCAGTATTACAGCCGCTTTCATACAAAGCTCTAACAACGTTGCGACCTATACGGCCAAAACCATTAATTGCAATTCGTAACATAACACTCTTTAATTTGATTCAAAGTGATTAAAATCACCTAACATTTTTCTATTAATAGATACCTTAAAACAAAGGCGCTAAAAAGCGCCTTTGTTTATTGAAAAGGCTTTTAATTTAAGTCTTTAGCAGCCTTAACAACTGCCTCTGTGGTGATATTAAAGTATTTCAGCAATGCCGCACCCGGAGCAGATTCACCAAAGGTACTCATGCCCACAACCGCCCCACCCAATCCAACATATTTATACCAAAAATCCACATGAGCCGCTTCGACCGCTACACGTTTAGTCACAGAGCTTGGTAATACAGACTCTCTGTAATCAGCGTCTTGCTTATCAAAAACAGAAGTACTTGGCATAGACACTACACGCACTGCCATGCCTGTAGCAGACAATTGCTCGGCAGCTTCAACGGTGATACCCACTTCAGAGCCTGTAGCAATTAATATGACATCGGGCAAACCTACACAATCTTTTAATACGTACCCCCCTTTAGCAACATGAGACAATTGCTCGTCATTACGTGGTTGAGCAGGTAAACCTTGACGACTAAATATTAATGCAGATGGGCCATCTTTTCGTTCTAGCGCAGATTTCCAAGCAACAGCGGTTTCTGCTCCGTCACAAGGACGCCATGTCGCTAAATTTGGAGTAAGACGTAAGTTGGCTATTTGCTCGATAGGTTGATGGGTTGGTCCGTCTTCGCCTTGGCCAATAGAGTCATGGGTATAGACAAATATATTTGGAATACCCATCAACGACGCCATTCGCACTGCGTTGCGCGCATATTCCATAAACATTAAGAAAGTAGCACCAAATGGACGGAATCCACCGTGAAGTCCAATCCCATTCATAATCCCACTCATGCCAAACTCACGCACACCATAATATATATAGTTGCCGCTAGCATCATCGGCTGAAATGCCCTTGGTACCAGACCAAATTGTAAGGTTTGAGCCAGCTAAATCAGCTGAACCACCTAACACTTCAGGTAACAGAGTTGCGAATGTTTCAATTGAATTTTGCGAAGCTTTACGGCTAGCCACATTTTCAGCTTTGTCTTGTGATTGTTGAATAAACGCATCCGCTTTTTCAGCAAAATCAGCAGGTAAGTCACCGGCTAAACGACGCATTAGCTCTGCTGCTAATTTTGGATGTGTTTGTTGGTATGCAGCAAATGTATTATTCCAGGCTTGTTCTTTTTCTGCACCTGATGCTTTTGCATCCCAGCCAGCATAAATGTCCGCAGGAATGTCGAAAGGAGCATAAGGCCAATTTAAAAATTCACGGGCAGCTTTAATTTCTTCTAAGCCTAGTGGGGCCCCATGGCAATCATGGCTACCTGATTTATTTGGCGAGCCAAAACCTATAATTGTTTTACAACAAATGAGTGTCGGCTTTGATGTTTCAGCTTTAGCCGCTGCAATCGCATTAGCAATAGCTTGAGGGTCGTGTCCGTCTACGTTTGCAATCACATGCCACCCATAGGCTTCAAATCGCGCCGGAGTGTCATCAGTGAACCACCCTTCGACATGACCATCAATTGAAATACCGTTGTCATCCCAAAATGCGACTAATTTACCTAAGCCCAGAGTGCCTGCTAAAGAACATACTTCGTGAGAAATACCTTCCATCAAACATCCATCGCCTAAGAAACAATAAGTGAAATGATCGACCACATCAAAATTTGGT